>Ga0123337_10002794_pt1 | contig 19391 bp, 22 predicted proteins | sample frozenSSSSmetaG_FD_89792 | JGI IMG/M metagenome (GOLD analysis project Ga0123337, IMG submission 89792) | Glacier valley bacterial and archeal communities from Borup Fiord, Nunavut, Canada, to study Microbial Dark Matter (Phase II) -... | ecosystem: Environmental > Aquatic > Freshwater > Ice >... | reverse complement strand
CTCAGCATGACGGAGATCATCCGTCTGCAGAACCAGTTGCAGCACGAGCTCAGGCACCGCTTCGAGCGCTCGCTGCTGATGGCGTTCTCCGACATCGTCGGCTCCACGCCGTACTTCTCGCGCTTCGGCGACGCCGTCGGCCGCCAGCTGCACCAGCTGCATTTCGACCTGCTCGCGCAGGCCGCCGCCGATGCGCAGGGCCGCATCGTCGATGCCGTCGGCGACGGCGTGTTCTGCGTCTTCCCGGATTCCGAGGCGGGCGTCAAGGGCATCATCGCATTCCAGCAGGCGATGGCGCGCGAGAACGCGAGCCGGGCGCGCGAGCACCAGCTGGCGGTTCGCATCGGCCTGCACTGGGGCTCGGTGCTGACCGACGGCGCGATGGTCACGGGCGACTCCGTCCACGTCGCCGCGCGGGTCGCGCGCGCCGCCGAGCCGGGCGGCGTCTACCTGACCCGCCAGGTGTTCCTGGAATTCGGGCCGGCGCTGCGCCTGCTCTCGCATGCGATCGGCACGCGCGAGCTGAAGGGCGTCGCGCAGCCGGTCGACCTGCTCGAGCTCGACTGGCGTGATCCGGCCGCGTTTCCGCGCCGCGTCCTGATCGAGGAGACCGAGGAGCACATCGCGCTGCCGCAGAAGGACATCGTCAGCTTCGGCCGCCTGCACGAGCCCGAGGGTGCGCGCGCGAACGACATCGTGCTGGTCCATCCCGATCCGGCGCGCGCGCGCCAGATCAGCCGCTGGCATTTCGAGTTGCGGCGTGCTCCCGAGGGCCTGAGGCTGCGCACGCTCTCGGACGGCGTGACGACGGTCGATGGCCAGCCGGTCGGCAAGGGCGTCGACGTCCCGGTGCGCAGCGGCACGCGGATCGGCGTCGCCAACACGCTGACGCTGCGGCTCGACGGGCCGGCGCGCACGGCCGCCGACGACGACGACCACCGCACGATGATGTTCAACCCCGAGGCGCTGCGCTGACCGGCAGGCGTCAGCGACCCGATCCGGCGCTCGTCTTGCCCGCGGCCTCGTCGTCGACGGCCTGCTGCACCGCGCGATAGAACGACTCGCGTGCCTCGTCGGCTGGACGGTCGCTCGCGCCCCGGCCCCAGTCGGCGTTCAGCGCGATCACGAGCTTCCTCTTCGGGTCGATGAAGAGGCCCTGGCCGAAGATGCCGCGGGCGGCGTAGGAGCCGTCGGCGTAGGTCCACCAGAAGTAGCCGTAGCCGCGGCCCGGTCGTCCGACATCGGTGCGGGTCGTCGTCGCCTCCAAGAGCCAGCCGTCGGGCACGATGCTCTTGCCGTCGATGCGGGCGCCGTTCAGGATGAAGACGCCGAAGCGGGCGAAGTCGCGCGTCGCGGCCTGGATGCAGCAGCCGCTGATCTCCTGACCGGTGCGGTTGAGGATCCACGTCGCCTGTTGCTCCATGCCGGCCGGCACCCAGATCTTTTCCGACAGGTAGGTCGCCAACGGCTTCTTCGTCGCCTGATTGAGCAGGACGCCGACGAGATTGGTCTCGCCCGTGCTGTAGTGCCAGCGCGTGCCGGCGGGCGCTTCGCGCGGGAGCTTCCTCATGTAGCTCACGAGCGCATCGACGCCGTCCTCGGGCTTGTGGCCGTTGAACTTCGCGACGTCGGAGTTCGGGTCGGCGTAGTCCTCGTTCCAGCGCACGCCCGAGGTCATCGTCAGGAGCTGGCGGATGCTGACGTCGTCGTACGCCGAGCCCTTCATCTCCGGGATGTAGTCGCTGACCTTGTCGTCCATGCCGCGGATGGAGCCGTCGCGGATCGCCGCGCCGACCAGGGTCGAGGTGATCGACTTGGCCACCGAGAAGCTGGTCCAGCGCCCGCCGGCGTCGAAGCCCAGGCCGTAGCGCTCGAGGCGCAGCTTGCCGTCGTGCACGATCAGCAGCGCTGCGCTGCGCTGGCTCGACATGAAGTCGTCGACGTTCGCCACCTGCAGCGGCGGCCCGGCCTGCAGCGGCATCGGCGTCGCACCGGCCGGCACGACATGCGACTTGGCGAGCACGGGCAAGCGGTCGAGCGCACGAAACGCCGCGTCGCGCTGCGGCTGGCTCCAGAACAGGAGGTCGCGGTTGGTCGGCAGCGTCGCGAGGAAGGCGCGCGTCTCCTTGTCGAGGCTGAACCAGCCCGCAACGCCGGCCACGACGAGGGCGGCCAACACGCCGAGCGCAAACTTCTTCGCCTTCATCGCAAGTCCGGACCGGGGTGACGAGAGTCGCATTGAACACCATCGGCCGCGCACGCAGAGACAATCGGTCGTCGCCCACTGGCGGGAGAGTCGCGTGAAGACCTTTGACATCGAAGTCCAGCGCCTGAAGTCTGCGAGACATGACAAGGGAATGATCGAGCTCGGCGTCGACGTGCTCGTCGCGCCCCGCTCGGCACGCGACGAGGGATCCGACACCAGCTCGCTGCGCCTGCCCGTCGAGCACGCGCGATCGCTCCTCATCCTGCTCAGGCAGCAGCTCGCCGAGGTCGACAAGCTGCAGCCGCGCAGCCGGCGCTCCGGGCGCAGCTGACCGTCGCGCCGGGTCGGTGCCCGGCGCCGGGGTCATCCGCCGAAGTGCATCTGGTAGCTCGCGCCGTCGGAGAACTGGCAGACGCCGGTGCCGGATCCGGGTCCGGTGATCACGTACTCGCATTGCGCGTTCGTTCCCTTCGCGCCGAAGGCGTTGGCGATGCCGCGCCGGCCGGAGAAGCTGCGCAGCGACGCGCCGAGCACCTGCTGGTAGATGCTTCCGAAGGCGGCGTAGTTGCCGTCGACGCGGGTCGACTCGCCCTGCAGCGTGTCGCCGAGATAGGAGACCGTGAACGAGCCGTGGCCGGCGTTGTTGTCGAACACCTGGGCCTTCAGCAGGCCGCCCTTGTTGGCCTGCGTGTTGAGCGGATAGAGGCGCACATCGACCAGCGCCGGCGCCACCGGCAACGCGGCGATCTGCACCGGGACTTGCGCGCCGGTGTAGCCGTCACGCATCGTCGTCTGCGGGTAGGGCTGCCCGGTGCGCGGATCGATCGGGATCACGTAGCACGCGCCGAGGGTGCTCGCCGCGATGGCGACGGCGACCGCGACACGTTGCAAGGGGCGGTTCGGAGAGAGCTTGTACAGTGCGTTCATGCGCAGGACTCGAATCGCGGCAGGTCGCCGCGGACGCAGGGTCGGGCTTCGCGTGCGCGCCGGCCATCCTCCAAAGGACAGTGGCCGGCAAGGCGCCCTGTTGGCGCGCCTGTCGATACTCCGCGTGGCGGGACGCCGATGCGTCCGCGCGCATTCCCCGTTGCCGTCGACGATGGGGCGGTGGTAGCTTGACCCATCACCCCGAACCACGAAAGACTTTCCATGCATCGTTCGACCCGGATGGCTGTCTTGTGCGCGCTTGGCGCGGCACTCTCGCTCCCCGCCCTCTCGCAGACTGTGAAGGTGACGCCGCTCGGCGGCATCGACGGCGAGTTCTGTCCGCAGGATCGCGCGCTCGTCTTCGAGGATCCCAACGGCACGCGCATCCTCTACGACCCGGGCCGCACCGTCGCCGGCGCGACCGATCCGCGGCTCGGCAAGATCGACATCATCCTGGTCAGCCACATGCACGGCGACCACCTCGGCAACGCCCACAACAAGGCACCGAATTCCGGCAGCTGCGAAGCGCCCGACATGTCGGTCTCGTCGATGCCGAACTCGCTCGCGGTCGAGATCGCGCTCGCCAAGAAATCCAAGATCGTCACGGGCAGCGAGATGCCGCCCTTCTTCGCGGCCAAGCTCAAGGCGAACGGCGGCGACCCGGCCAACTCGATGCTCGCGCGCTTCGGCGGCAGCGTCACCGTCGGCGGCGTGCGCATCGCGACAGTGACGGCGATGCACAGCAACGGGATCGATCCCGACTACATCGGCGGCGAGCTGGGCAAGGCCATGAAGGACGCGGGCATCGCCGGCGACGTCGGCCTGGCGACGGGCTACGTGGTCCGCTTCAGCAACGGCCTCGTCGCCTACCTGTCGGGCGACACGGGCATCACCGCCGACCAGGAGATCGTCGTTCGCAACCACTACCAGGCCAAGCTCGCGGTCATGAACATGGGCGACGGCTTCACCACCGGTCCGGCGGAGGCCTCCTATGTGATCAACGAGCTGGTCAAGCCCGCCTCGGTGATTGCCTCGCACGCGAACGAAGTCGGCACGGTGGGCGGCAAGGTCCGGCCGGGCAGCAAGACGGAAGCGTTCATCAAGGCGGTCAAGGTGCCGGTGCACGTGCCGCTGTCGGGCAAGACGATGGAGTTCGACGCGGGCGGGAAGTGCACGGCGGGATGTTGAGCGCGGAGCGCGGTCGGACCGTGTCGTGCTGCGCGACGCGATGACATCGAAGCGCTGCGTGACGGAAGTCACGGTTCGCGTCCGGCCCGTGGCGCGCAGCCGCAACAACAAGTGAACCGGCTGTCGCGATCCCCGCACGCGCGGGGGTCGTGCGCCGTTGACCGACCGCTACGCTGCGCTTCTTCGGTCGGAAAGCTTCGCGCCCTCGACCTGCGCATCGAACCTTCGGGGTCCGCCATGATGAACCGCTGCCTGTCACTGATCGTCTCCGTCGCTGCACCGATCTCCGCGGCCGTCATGCTGTTCACGGGCGCGCATCCGGTCGGCGCCGTCACGCTGTCCGAGCGCATGCCCTGCATCGGCTTGGCGCTGCTCGCGCTGGCGCTCGCGATCGTTCATGCGCGCGTCGCGGCCGGTCGCGCAGCCCGCATCGACCTGGCGATGTGGTCGGGGCTGACGGTGTTTTTCCTCGTCGCCTCGTTCGCGTCGCCGCACCTCGGTGCGTGGGGCATCGTCGCCGCGCTGACACTCGCGGCGAGCTCGATCGCACGGCTCGTCGCCGCGCACGGCCGGCCCGCGGTGCAGATGCAGAGCCCGTTCCGCCGTCGCATCTTCGCCTGAGCCGCGAGCGCCGTCGCCCGGGCCTGCGGCCCGGTGCGATCCGCAGGTCAATGACGCGACGTCGCGCGCCTGCTCCACGTCGATGATGTTCTGCACGACAACCTGATCGCGCAGTCGGTCCGCGAGCACCCTGCGCAGCGCGACTTGCGCGCCGCCACGGCAGCGCACCCGCGCGCCGGCATGCAGATCTCGCCCGAGCAGGCCAGCTCGTGGCGCTGCTGGTGAAGCTCATCGGCGCGCGCCGGGCCATCGAGATCGGCGTGTTCACCGGCTACAGCGCGCTCACCGTCGCAACCGCGCTGCCCGACGACGGCACGCTGCTCGCGTGCGACATCAGCGACAGGTGCACACGCGTCGGCCGTCCGTACCGGGAGCAGGCCGGAGTCGCGCACAAGATCGACTTGCGCCTCGCTCCCACGCTCGTCACGCTCGATCCGCGGCTCGCCGCCAGCGAAGCGGGGCGCTACAACTTCGCCTTCATCGACGCCGACAAGGCGGGCTACAACGCGTACTACGAGCGCTGCCTGCAGCTCGTGCGGCAAGACGGCCGCGTGGCGATCGACAACACCTTGTGGGGCGGCTCGGTCGCCAGGCCCGCGACCGACGCCGACACGGTGGCCGTGCAGCAGCTCAACGCCAAGCTGCACGGCGACGAGCGCATCGACCTCTCGCTGCATCCGATCGGCGACGGCCTGACGCTGGCGCGCAAGCGCTGAGGGCCGCCGGCGTCCGCGCATCCCGTGTCCGACCTCTGCAAGGATCCCCAGTCACGAGCACCATCACCACCCGAGAGGGCGTCGAGATCTTCTACAAGCCCAAGGATGTGTTCGATGGCCAGCAGGCGCACCACATCGACCTGAGCACCTGACACCCGGCGACGAGCCGTGGGTGAGCACGCGACCCGCACAATCGCGGGCCATGAATGCTCCTTCGCCCCCGCTCGAAGTCACGCCCCGCGACCTGTCGCACTACCGCGCCGGCAACACGGGCATCGACTACGTCCACCGCTTCGCGTCGGGCCGTCCCGGGCCGCACGTGATGATCAACGCGCTGACCCACGGCAACGAGTTCTGCGGCATGGTGGCCGTGTGCAGCCTGCTCGACAGCGGCGTCCGGCCGAAGATCGGCACCCTGACGCTGAGCTTTGCGAACGTCGCGGCCTACGAGACCTTCGACGCCGCGAAGCCGTTCGACAGCCGGCTGATCACGCACAACCTCAACCGCATCTGGTCGCAGGCGTGGCTCGACGGCGGCGAGGACAGCGTCGAGCTGCGTCGCGCGCGTGAGATGCGTCCAGCGGTGGCCGCGGCCGACCACATCCTCGACATCCATTCGACGAGCCAGGACGTGGTGCCGTTCTGGGTCTATCCGGCGTTCTCGCGCAACGCGGCGGTGGCGCTGGCGTTGCCGCGACCGGAGGTGCACCTGGTCATGCCCGCGGGGCTTGGGTCGGGCACGCCGCTGATCCAGCACGGCGCGCATGCTGGCGCAGACGGTCCCGGCGCCGCGCTGGTCGTCGAATGTGGCCAGCACTTCAAGCAGGCGACCGCCGACGTCGCGTGCGAGGTCGCGCTCGATTTCCTCGGCCACTTCGGGATGATCGATCGCGCTGTCGCTGCGCCAGCGTCGTCGCCGCGCCGCTTTGAGCTGCTGCGCACGCACGTGATCCAGAACGAGCGCTTCGCCTTTGCGCGCCCGGTGATCGGCTTCGAGACCTTCGCTGCCGGCGAGCTCATCGCGATCGACGGACCGCTGGAGGTCCGCGCGCCGTGCGCCGACTGCACGATCTTCATGCCGGCGCGCGTGGCCATCGTCGGCAGGGAAGGCGTCTATCTGACACGACCGCTGCCCTGATCGTCGCGCCGACCGGCGGCCAGGACGCGCCCGGATCAAGGCAGACCCTGATCCGTTCGCCGCACCGGCGACCGCATACTTTCCGCGCGAATGCTCGCATCCACCGAGAAGGACGGCCTCCATGCGCTACAACACGACGACCCTGAGTCTCGCCATCGCCGCTGCGTTCGTCGCCGGCGTCGTGGCCTCGCCCATCGCCCAACACGCGCTGGCCGACGCCCATGCCGAATCCGCGCCGCTCGCGCCGGCGATGATCGATCTGATGGCGATGAAGCATGCCGACCTGCCGACGACGGGCAATCCGGAGATGAACGCCAAGGGCCTCGTCGTCACCGACAACTCCACCATCGGCATCCAGTCCGGCAACGTCGCCAAGCACAACCATCCCAAGACCGACGAGATCCAGTACATCCTCGAAGGCAGCGGCGCGATGTGGCTCGGCGGCGAGCGCAAGGACTTCAAGCCCGGGACGCTGATCGTGATCCCGAAGGGCACGGCCCATGGCGGCACGATCGTGACGAGCGGCCCGGTCAAGGCCATCGCCATCAAGATCCCGCCGCAGGGCCCGACCGACACGGTCTTGATGAACTGACGCGCCACCGCCATTTCGCGCCCCGGCGCCCATGCCGACCGGACCGGACGACGCCCGCTTCGAGCAGGCGAAGAGCGCCTTCTTCGCCGGCCTCGCGTGCCAGCAGGCGGGCGATGACGCGCAGGCTGCGGTCCACTACCGCGAGTCGTTGCGGCTGGTGCCGCAGCGCGCCTCGACGCTCATCAACCTCGCGTTCATCCAGTCGCGGCTGGGGCAGCCGCACGAGGCCATGGCCAGCGCGAGCGAAGCGCTGGCCATCGAGCCCGACAGCGTCGACGGCTTGTTGCACCGTGCGACGGCACTGGCGCAGGTCGGGCGCCTGCCGGACGCGCTCGCCGACGTCGACCGTTTGCTCTCGCTGGCGCCGGAGCATCCGCTCGCATGGGGCTTGCGCGGCGGCGTGCTGCGCGAGCTGCGGCGATTCGATGCCGCGGCCGAGGCGTTCGAGCAGGCGGTGCGTCTCGGTGCCGAGCCGGAGCTGAACGCGTTCTACCTGGCGGCGGTCCGACGCGCCGCGTCGCCGCCCGCGCCGCCCGCTGCGTACGTGCAGGGACTCTTCGACGGCTACGCCGCCGACTTCGACCGCCACCTGGTCGAGGAGCTCCGCTACGACGGCCATCGCCGGCTCGTCGACGTGCTGGCCCGCGTCGCGCCTGGCCCGTACGCGTCGGCGCTCGACCTCGGCTGCGGCACGGGCCTGTGCGGTCCGCTGCTGCGGCCGATGGCGCGCCGGCTCGCGGGCGTCGACCTGTCGCCGCGCATGCTCGAGAAGGCGCGCGCCCTGGGGGTGTACGACCGGCTCACGCTCGGCGACGCGGTCACGTTCCTGCGCGACGACCGCGCGCACCACGACCTGCTCGTCGCCGCCGACGTCTTCATCTACGTCGGCGCTCTCGAGCCGGTGTTTGCAGCCGCCGTTGCGACGATGGCGCGGGGCACGTTCTGCTTCTCGGTCGAGCTGTGCGACGACGACGCAGCAGGCTTTCGCCTGCAGCCGAGCCTGCGCTACGCGCATTCGAGGCCCTATCTGCTGCGTCTTGCCGCGGCGCACGGCTTCGAGGTGCTGGCGATGGAGCGGGCGACCGTGCGCGAGGACCAGAAGGAGGCGGTCGACGGGCTCTATGTGTGCCTGCGGCCGTGACGCGGAGCGCTAGCGCACATCGTGGGCACCGAACGTTTCTATAATTACGGACCTCGCAGGCGTGATCGGCGCCCGTCTACAGGAGTGCCGTGAACCTCCCGACCCTCGACCCGAAAGCCAACCACTTGCTGGCGTCACTGCCGCCCGACGACTGGTCGCGCTGGCTGGCCCAGCTCGAACACGTCAAGATGCCGCTCGGCGAGGTGATGTACGAATCCGGCTCGACGCTCAGCCACGTCTATTTCCCGACGACGTCGATCGTCTCGCTCCTCTACGTCATGGAGAACGGCTCGTCCGCGGAGATTGCGGTCGTCGGCAACGAGGGCGTAGTCGGCATCTCGCTCTTCATGGGCGGCGAATCGACGCCGAGCCGCGCCGTGGTGCAGAGCGCCGGCGAAGGCTATCGCCTGAAGGCGCAAGTCATCAAGGAGGAGTTCAATCGCGCTCCGGTGCTGCACCTGCTGCTGCGCTACACGCAGGCGCTCATCACGCAGATGGCGCAGACGGCGGTCTGCAACCGTCACCATTCGCTCCATCAGCAGTTGTGCCGCTGGCTGCTGCTGAGCCTCGACCGCCTGAGCAGCAACGAGCTCGTCATGACCCAGGAGCTGATCGCCAACATGCTCGGCGTGCGCCGCGAAGGCGTGACCGAGGGCGCGCTGAAGCTGCAGAAGGCGGGCCTGATCACCTACACCCGCGGCCGCATCAAGGTCCTCGACCGGGCCGGCCTTGAGGCGCAGAGTTGCGAGTGCTACGCCGTGGTCAAGAAGGAATACGACCGATTGCTGCCGGCGATCATGGCGAAGTGAGGCCATCCGTGCGGTGGCAGACAGTCGCCGGGCTGCGCGCGATACACACTTCCTTGATTGCCCGGGATTCGCTTGCCTGCACAGAACCGTCTCATCGAGAACGTCGCCCGTGCCGACCGCCGCCGATTCCTCGCCCTCTGTGAACCGACCGTCCTGGTGCTCGGACAGGTTGTCTGCACGTCTGCGACACCGACGCGCCATCTCTACTTTCCGATCGACGGATTCATCTCGCTGATCGCGGTCGTGCCGGGGAGCCCCGGTGTCGAGGTCGGCATGGTCGGGCGCGAAGGCATGTTCGGCGCGCATCTCGCCCTCGGCGTGGCGACAGCGCCCTTGCACGCCGTGGTGCAGGGCGCAGGCAGCGCCCTGCGCATCGGCAAGGTCGCGTTTCGCGGCGAGCTCGCGCGCAGCGCGACTCTGCGACGCGCGGTCGACAAGTACATCGCCGTGCTGATGGCGCAGCTCGCGACCTCGACCGCGTGCGTGCGCTTCCATCAGATCGGGCCGCGCCTGGCGCGCTGGCTGCTGATGAGCAACGATCGCGCCCATGCCGACAGCTTCGAGATGACGCAAGCCTTCCTCGCGCACATGCTCGGCGTCCGGCGCGTCGGCGTCACCGCGGCCGCCAGCGCGCTGCGGCGGGCCGGGCTGATCAAGTACCACCGGGGCATGCTGACCGTGCTCGATCGCGACGGGCTCGAGCACGCTGCCTGCGGCTGCTACGGCGAAGACCAGCGCACCTACGCGCAACAGTTCGACTGAACCGTGGCGCCGCGCGATGTGCGTTAGCGTACAGACCCGCTGGCGCGATCCGGCGAACACTCGGCGGTGTCGAACGATTCCGTCCTGTCCGTCTTTCCCGCCACGCCCGTGACCGGCGCGCTGCCGGCAGACCACTGGGACGCGCTGTTCGCCGCCGTGACGGGGACGCTGCGGGAGACGGCCACACGGCCGAGGTCGCAGGGCGGCCCGACCGAGTGGCCCTCCCGCGAAACGACGATCCTGGAGTGCGTGCGGCAGCTCGAGCTCCTGCACGAGGCCTTGCGCGGCGAGCGCGCGCTCGCCGATCGATCGCTGCGCGGGACATCGACGCTGCTGGAGGCGCTGCTCGCGCCGTCGCCCGTCGGCCCGCGCCCGGCGTCCCCGGCGGGGGCGGCTCAGTCCGTGCGGCCGCCGCCGGCGCTCAGCTCGGCCCAGTCGAGCTCCTGCACCGGCACGCGATAGGCGTCGTCGCCGATCACCTCGTCGCTGCGCAGCCGTAACGCGCGATCGCGGGCGACGGCGATCGCGCGGCGTCGCAAAGGGCCGCCCGGCACCTCGTCGATCGGCACGTCCTGTCCCGGGCTGCCGTTGAGCTCGACGACGGCGCCGTATTCCTTCCTCAGCAGCTTGCCGGCCATCGTGTCGTCGTCCTCGATCGCGTCGAGCAGCGCGCCGAAGACCTGCGTGCGGCCGAGCCGGACCTCGTCCTTCACCGTGTCGTCCTCGGTGAGGCCGACGCGGCTGATCAGCGGCTTGAGCTTCAGGCCCTGGATCACGAGCGTGCCGAGCACGACCGTGAAGGCGCACAGCAGGACCCAGTTGCGGCGCAGATCGCGCAGCGAGGTGTCGTAGGCGGCGTCGAGCAGGACCGGCGCGACGAAGAGCGTCAGCGCGAGCTGCGGATCGAGCGTCCAGTTCGGACTCGCCGGCACGAACGCGAGACCCACGCCGCCGGTCGCGAGGAAGGTCGGGTAGGGCGCGCCGACCCGGCGCGTGAGCGTGGCGAGCAGCGCCGCGCCGAGGAGCAGCGGGATGATCCACTCGAAGGTCGCCATGCGGCTCCGAGTGTCACCTGTCGTAAGTCCTGGGCTGATCCCAGCCGGGATCGCCGGCGCTCCTGGCCGCGACCGAATAGAGCGCGCCCGGCGCGTTGCGCGTACGCTGGAAGTCCTCGAGCGACTGGCCGCGCATCGCGGCGTAGATGTGCAGGTTCGAGACCCCGGTGACGGCGGCGAGCTTCTCGAGCATGAAGAAGATGACGCCGTGGTGGATCATCGCGCGCCAGTCGCGCCGGCGCACCAGATCGCGCTCGACCTCGCTCAGGCCGGCCCGCTCGAATTCGGTTTCGGGATCGGCGAGGAAGGCCGCGCGCACCTCGGGAACGATCAGTGCGTGCAGAAAGCGGTTCAGCCGGTACGCGCCGACGCTGCGCTCGATCGTGAACGGATAGCTGCCGTCGAGCTTCTCGGTGCCGGCGAGCTGCAGGTTCGCATGCGCGAGGTTCGCGCTGCGCTCGGTCGCCGACGACTCGCCGCCGACGTTCTCGTAGATCGCGGTCGCGATGCCGGTCATCGACGGCAGGTAGTAGGCGCGGTGCAGGCAGCGCACCTCTTTCGTGAGCGCGCCGCGCATCACGAGCCACATGATCACTTCGGCGCCCTCGACGCCGCCGCGCTCGGCGAGCTCGGCCTGCGTCATGCCGGCGAGCTGCTCGGGGTCGTGCTCGAAGAGATCGAGGAAGCGCGCGTCCCACTCGGGGTTGTTGAAGCCGGCGCGCTCGCCGTGCACCTGGTGCGAGAGGCCGCCGGTGGCGACGATCGCGACGCGCAGCGGCTCGGGATAGCTCTCGATCGCAAGCCGGAGCGCCTGGCCGAGGCGCCAGCAGCGTCGCGCCGTCGGCGTCGGGAACTGGAGCACGCCGACCTGCAGCGGCACGAGGCGCATCGGCCAGCCGCCGTCGTGCTTCGACAGCATCGAGAGCGGCGAGAAGCAGCCGTGGTCGAGCGGCCGGCCCTGGAAGAAGGAGAGATCGAACTCGTCGGCCATGAGCGATCGGCCGATGTGCGCGGCAAAGGCCGGGTCGCCCGCGACGGCCGGCAGCTCGCGTGCCCCACCGCCTTCGTCGGCGACTTCCCAGCGCTCGCCGATGCCCAGCGTGAACGCCGAGTAATGGTCGAAGAAGAACGAGGTGACGTGGTCGTTGTAGATGAAGACGAGTACGTCGGGCTTGCGCTGCTCGAGCCAGGCGCGGACCGGATCGAAGGCCGCGAAGATCGGCGCCCAGACCGGATCGCTGCGCTTGTCGCGGTCGAAGGCGAAGCCGATCGTCGGCGTGTGCGAGGCGGCGATGCCGCCGAGGATGGTCGCCACGACGATCAGTCGATGTAGCGCAGGCCGGCCTTGGCCAGCGGCTCGCGCATCGCGTACATGTCGAGGCCGAGCACGCCGGACGCGAGCTTCTTGCGCTTCTCGACTTCCAGCGCTTCGCGCTTCGCCGCTGCGTCGGCGACCTGCGCGGCGATCGCGGCCGGCACGACGACGACGCCGTCGTCGTCGGCGACGACGACATCGCCGGGATGCACGAGCGCGCCGGCGCAGACCACGGGAACGTTGACCGAGCCGATCGTCGCCTTGATCGTGCCCTTGGCGCTGATCGCCTTGCTCCACACGGGAAAGCCCATCGCGGTGAGTTCGCGGACGTCGCGCACGCCGGCATCGATCACCAGGCCACGCGCGCCGCGCGCCTTGAAGCTCGTCGCCAGGAGATCGCCGAAGAAGCCGTCGCTGCACTCGGCGGTGACCGCGGCAACGACGAGGTCGCCGGGGCGGATCTGCTCGGCGGCGACGTGCAGCATCCAGTTGTCGCCCGGATGCAGCAGCACGGTGACGGCCGTGCCGCAGGCGCGCGCGCCCGTGTAGATCGGACGCATGACGGGCGCCATGAGGCCGACGCGTCCCATCGCCTCGTGGACCGTCGCGACGCCGAACGCGGCGAGCCGCTCGCAGGCCACGGCGTCGGCGCGATCGATGGAGCGCCGGACGACGCCGAGCTGGTGCATGAGCGGTGCGTCCACGGTCACAGGCCCTTTCGTTTCAGTTGCGTATCGAGGCGCGGGAAGACGCGGCGTGCGTTGCCTTCGTAGACGAGATGGCGCTCCTCGGCGCTCAGGTTCGCGGTCGCGTCGACGTAGCGTCGGGTGTCGTCGTAGGCGTGGCCGGTCGTCGGGTCGATGCCGCGCACGGCGCCGATCATCTCCGATGCGAACAGGATGTTCTTCACCGGGATCACGTCGGTCAGCAGGTCGATGCCCGGCTGGTGGTAGACGCAGGTGTCGAAGAAGATGTTGCTCAGGAGATGCGTGTCGAGCAGCGGCTTCTTCATCTCCTGCGCCAGACCGCGAAAGCGCCCCCAGTGGTAGGGCGCTGCACCGCCGCCGTGCGGGATCAGGAAGCGCAGCGTCGGGAAGTCGGTGAACAGGTCGCCGGCCAGGCACTGCATGAACGCGGTCGTGTCGGCGTTGAGATAGTGCGCGCCGGTGGTGTGGAAGGCCGGGTTGCAGCTCGTCGAGACGTGGATCATCGCGGGGATGTCGTACTCGACCATCTTCTCGTAGACCGGATACCAGAGCTTGTCGGTGAGCGGCGGGCTGGTCCAATGGCCACCCGACGGATCGGGGTTGAGGTTGATGCCGACGTTGCCGTACTGCTCGACGCACCTCACGAGCTCGGGAATGCAGGTGGCAGGATCGACGCCGGGCGACTGCGGCAGCATCGCCGCCGGCACGAAGTGCTCGGGGAACATCCGCGCGACGCGACAGCACAGCTCGTTGCAGATCGCGGCCCAGGTCGACGAGGTCTGGAAGTCGCCGATGTGGTGTGCCATGAAGCTCGCGCGCGGACTGAAGATCGTGAGGTCGTGACCGCGCTCCTTCATCTTCGCGAGCTGGTTGGTCTCGATCGACTCGCGCAGCTCGTCATCGCTGATCTTCAGCTCGGAGGCCCTGGGCGCGTTCGCCGGGTCGCCGAGTGCGGCGACCTGACGGTCGCGCCAAGCGCCGAGCGCGGGCGGCGCGGTGGTGTAGTGGCCGTGGACGTCGATGATCATGCGGATGTCCTGCGAGGAGGCGACGGATGTCGAAGGAGTGGCCGGATCTCTCTCAAGGCGAATCCATGCCGTTGCGCTGCCGCGCAGCATTGGCCGCGGGCGAGCGGACGAAGTCGAGGAATGCGCGCGCAGCCACCGGCCGTCGCGATGCGGCGAGCACGCCGCCGGAGAAGATCGTGTCAATCTCCGCGCCAGTCGGCATGGCGCCGATGAGGTCGATGCCTTCGACGTGCATCAGCTCGCTGCGTTGCTGGAAGCCGAGCGCAGCATCGCCCCGTGCGACGAGGTCGCCGACCGCCACGCCCGGCGGCGCCACGACCAGCCGCGTCCGGACCGCATCGAGGATGCCCCAGCGCTCGAACATCCTTTGCAGCGCGACGCCGCTCGGTCCGGTCGAGTAGCCGATCGATCGTGCAGCGAGCACGCTGTCGCGCAGCGCTTCGATGCTGTCGATCGCGGGACGTGGCGCGCCGGCGGCGACGGCGATGGCGACCTTCGAGCGCGCGAGCGGCATCGTACTGTCGGCGACGATGCGGCCTGCGGCGACGAGCCGCTCGATAGCGTCGGCGGCCAGCACCGCAATGTCGAGGGCCTCGCCGGCCTCGATCCGACGCAGGGCGTCGATTCCCCCAACCGACTCGAACGCGACCTCCCCACCGCCCCGGGACCGCCAGTCCACGACGGCCTCCCGAAGCAGATTGCGCGTTGCCATCGATGACAGGCCGGTGAGGGGCGGACTCATGCCGAAATGATCGCGCGGATGCGACGACGCCGGACGCATTCGCCTGGCTGCGACCTCTGGGTTTGTTATCGCCGGGTAACCCCGGGCTGGACGGCACCGTCCTGACCCCGCACGGTCGCGACATGGCCACGAACCACCGCCAGCGTGCCGAGGCGCCGCCGAGAGCCAGCGCGACCGCCATCAATCTGCGTCACCTTCGCGCGCTCTCAGCCGTGGCTGCGGCGGGAAGCGTGGCCGGCGCAGCCGAGCGGCTCTATCGCGTGTCGTCCGCGGTAACGCGTTCGATCGCCGAGCTCGAAGGCGCACTCGGTGTCCCACTTTTCGAGCGGCGCGCCCGCGGCATGCTGCCGACCTCCCAGGGCCAGCTGGTGCTGGCGCGAGCCCAGCGCATCGAGCGCGAGTTTGACGAGGCGCGGGCGCATCTGCTCGCGCGCGGCGGCGCCGGTTCGGCAGCGTCGGTGCGGTCGGCGTTTGCCTCGATCCTCAACGGCCGCCGCCTCGCTGTCTTCGCGAGCCTGGTCGAAAAGCGCCACATGGGCGCGGTCGCACGCTCGTTCGGCATCACGCAACCGGGGATCAGCGCTGCGCTCAAGGATCTCGAGGATCGCCTGGGCGTGGCGCTCGTCGAGCGCACGACACGCGGGCTGGTCGCCACGCCAGCGGGCGAGATCGTCGCCCTCTCGTTCCGGCGCGTGCTCGCGGAGCTGCGCCACATCGGCCCGGACATCGCCGCGGCCGAAGGCACGCTACACGGCAGCGTCACGGTCGGTGCGTTGCCGCTCGGCCGCACCCACGTATTGCCACGGGCCATCGCCTCGCTGCTGCAGCGTCATCCGGCGCTGCGCGTGGTGACGGTCGAGAGCCCATACGAAAGCCTCGCGGCCGGCCTGCGCAGCGGTGATGTCGACTTCATCCTCGGCGCGCTCAGACCCGCGGCCGACGTTCCTGACCTGCTCCAAGAAGCATTGTTCGAAGACCGCCTTTCAGTGATCGCGCGCCCGGGCCATCCGCTCGCGGGACGTCGCCGCAGCCTCAGCTTCGCGACGCTGCGTCGGGCGACCTGGGTGCTGCCGCGCCACGGCGCACCATCGCGCGAGTTGCTCAATCGCGCCTTCGCCGAGGCGCGGCAACCGGCGCCGGTGCCGGCGGTCGAGACCGGCGACCTTGCAGTGCTTCGGGGCCTGCTGCTCGACACCGACATGCTCACTGCGATCTCGGCCCACCAGTTGCGGCATGAGCTGCGCGAGCAAAGCCTGATCGTCCTCGATGTCATCCTCGACAGCACGCTGCGCGAGATCGGCCTCGCGCAGCGCGCGGGCGCGATTCCATCGCCGGGAGCCAAGACCCTGATGGATGAAATACGTGTCGTCGTCGCCGGCTCGGACGAGTTTCAGGTCCGGCAGCTCACGCGGTCGTGACTAGGAAGCCTGATGGCAGCGTGCGGCGAACTCATGGCCGCGACGGCGCCAGTTGCGCGCACTGGAGAGGACATGAACAAGATCACCCAGCTTTCGCCGGCCACGCTGTCGCGCCTCGTCGACGGCGACTTCGTCGCGCAGGTGCGGCCAGGAGAATCCGATCCGAGGTGTGATTCAGTGGATGTCTCCGGTGCCTCGATGGAGCAGCGATGGGCGCATCGATCGGGGAACACGGCGTGGCGATCGGCGGCGGAGCTGCTTGCCGTGGTTGCGCGGTGACGCCATGTCAGTCAGCCGTTGCAAGCGCCACGCGAAACCGCTCCAGCCTGGCCTCGTACGCCTCGGCATCGCCATACGCGAGGAAGCGGTTGTAGCGCGAGTGCGTCCCCAGGATCTTGCGAGCGTGCTTGATGGGGCAGAAGTACTGCTCGGTCCGGGCCAGGATCTCGGCCATGTAGGCCATGAGCCCGTTGCCGTATTCGCAGTACGTGCAATGGAATTTCTCGATGAAGTTCAGATACACGAGGTGGCGCCTGTCGAAGACGAGATAGTCGGCACGTCGCACCTTTGCGATTCCGTAGATCGGAAAGCAGGCCCATTGATAAAAGCTCACACATGCATCGAGCATGAGCAACGGAATGATCATTCCGTAGATGAGCGGCCCGGTGACGAGATTCTGCGGACGGTTCGTCACCAGCCATCGAAAAAAGCTCATCCTCAGCTCGCGATGCGCTGCTCGCACCGAGCGCTCGAACTCCACGCGCTTGCCGTCGAGCTGAAAGAACATGCGGCTTTCCTGCTCATGCACTGCCGAGCGAAGCTCGCCTTCGAGCGCTGCCATCCGCGCCAGGATATGACTGATCTGTTCGTTCATGGACGCCAGCATAGGCGCCCATTCACGACGGCAAGCGGTTGGGTTGCGCTTTGGCCTCGCTCCTTTGCAGTGGATCGAGAGAAGGACCGTTGCAAAGCCGTTTCCAGGCGATCGCCGCCAGGGTCACGTCTTGCAAGCCGACGCCGACCGATTTGTAGATCGCAATGTCGTCGTCGCCGCGTCGGCCGACCACAGCGCCGGTGACCAGGTCCGACAGCTGGACCACCTTGGTCCGCGGAAGAACCGACGTGTCGGCGAGGACGAGATCGCCGGCTTCCTTCAACGCCTGCTGCGCCCAATCGACGGCCACGATCGAGGCACGTTTGAGCGCTCGATCGTCGAGCTCGCGCGTGTCGGGAAGACTGGAGCCGATCGCGGCGACAAACGCGCCCGAAGGTAGTCGGTCGCCGTCGAAGAGCGGAATCCTGGAGCGCGACGCGGTGACGACGATGTCGGCGTCCGCCAGGGCGTCGTTCGCCGTGCACGGCCGTACCGCCACGCCGCACTCGCGTTCGAGATCGCCGAAGACCGTCGGCGCCGCGAACGGATCGCAGACTCGAATCTCGCTGAGCTCGTAGGCGTCGGCCATCTGCCGTGCGTGCTCCCGGCCTTGGACTCCCGCGCCGAACAGCGCCATCGACCGGGCGCCGGGCCGCGCCAGATAGCGGCTGGCGATGACCGACGTTGCCGCGGTGCGCAGTCGCGTGATCGCTCCGGCATCGAGCGACGCCAAGGGCCGACCATCGGCGGCATCGAACAGCAGGATGACGAAATGGAACTGGCCGGCGATGGTGGTGTAGACCTTGGCGCCGACGAACCCCTGATCCGGCATGACGGCGCCGAGCGTCGAGAGCTTGACCCCGCCGGACTCCGTGCGGATGCGCTCCTGCATCGAGGCCCGACCCTCGCCGAAACTGCGGAAGGCCGCGAGCAACGCTTGTTGCGCTTCTCGCGGGCCGATCAGCTCGTCGACCTGCGCATCGTCGATGTGCCGCATTGCTGCAAGGTGACTGAGGTCAATCGAGCGTGATGGCGGACTTCGTGACCACCTCGGCCCAATGCTTGCGCATGTCGACCAGCCAGACGCCGGACTGCGGCTGCGTCAGATTGGTCGCGGCGTAGTCGGCCTGGCGATTCAGCTCCTTGACCTCCGGCGTGTTCATGGCCAGGGCGACCTCGCGCGCCAGCAACTGCACGATCGCGTCGGGCGTGCCGGCAGGGGCGGCGAACACGTAGGCGAAGCTGGCGTTGAAGCCGGGATAGCCGCTCTCGGCGATGGTCGGCAGATCGGGCGCAGCCGACGATCGCACAATGCCCGACGCCGCCAGGGCGCGCAGCTTTCCGGCCTTCGCTTGCGGCAGGATGCCGCTTCCGACGGCGAACACCGAATCGACCTGGCCGGCCATCACGTCGATGACTGACGCTCCGGTGCCCTTGTAGGGGACGTGGGTCATGTTGATGCCCGCGGTGGCCAGGAAGGCCGCCATCGTCAGGTGGCTGGGCGAGCCGTTGCCGCCGGAGGCGTAGCTCATGTGCGTCGATTTCGCCAGCTTGACGAATTCCGCGACGTTGTTGGCCTTGACGTTGGGGTTCACGGCCAGCGCCTGGCTGTAGGTGACCGGCACCGAGATGATGGCCAAGTCCTTCGTCACGTCGAAAGGCATTTTCTTGTAGAGGGAAGGGTTGACCGTGAAGGTCGTGTCGAGCGCAAACAACAGCGTGTAGCCGTCGGCGGGTGCCTTGGCCACGATATCGGCGCCGAGGTTGCCGCCAGCACCGGCGCGGTTGTCGATGATGAAGGTCTGCTTCAGCCGCTTCTCGATCTGTTGCGTGACGACTCGGGCAAAGGCGTCCAGCGGGCCGGGCACTGTCGTCACGACGACGCGAACGGGCTTGTCCGGATAGGTTTGCGCCGATGCGATGGCGGCTGACAGCGCCATTGCAGCGGATACCGCGAGTTGGATGGAACGATTCATGTCGAAAACTCCTGTTGGAAGGTGAAGGCGTCGATGTGCAGATGGTCGAGGACCGCCCCATGGGCCACGAATTCGTTCTTCGCCTCGTCGATCATCGCGGGCGATCCGCACAGGTAGATGCCGTGCTCGGAGAGATCAGGGAAGTCAGCGATCACGGCCTGCTGCACGTGTCCGCG
>Ga0123337_10002789_pt1 | contig 19414 bp, 18 predicted proteins | sample frozenSSSSmetaG_FD_89792 | JGI IMG/M metagenome (GOLD analysis project Ga0123337, IMG submission 89792) | Glacier valley bacterial and archeal communities from Borup Fiord, Nunavut, Canada, to study Microbial Dark Matter (Phase II) -... | ecosystem: Environmental > Aquatic > Freshwater > Ice >... | reverse complement strand
TCGAGGCGCCCATCGACGGCTACATGATGTCGGCTTCGCCCAAGAACGAGGCCGGGGCCAAGAAGCTACTCGCCTACCTCGGCGGGGCCGATGCCCAGAACCTCGCGGTCAAGGCCGACACCAGCGTCGTCGCCACGAGCAACAAGGCCGACCTGGGGGCCTACACGGCCCTGCAGAAGAAGTCGGCGGAGTTCGTCAAGTCGGCCAAGAACATCGCCCAGTTCATGGACCGAGACACCCGGCCCGACTTCGCCTCGACCGTGATGATCCCCGCCCTCCAGAGCTTCATCAAGGCCCCCACCCAGATCGACTCGCTGGTGGCCGGCATCCAGAAGCAGAAGCTCAGCATCTTCAGCAGCTGACATGGCCATCGTCACGGCGGAGACCGCCCAGTCCACCTCGAAGACCCCCCGCAAGCGCTCGCGCTACAAGGGGCTCAACCACCTGAGCGGGGTCGACCGCATCGTCGTCTCGCTCATGGTGGGGGTCCCGACCTTTCTCGTGCTCGCCCTCGTGTGGTTCCCCGCCGTCGGCTCGGTCCTGCTGTCGTTCACCAACTGGAACGGCATCGGCAGCCCGAGCCGGGCCAAGTGGCTCGGCCTGACCAACTACCAGAACGTCGTGACGAACTACCCGCCCTTCTGGCCGGCGTTGCAGCACAACCTCATCTGGCTCGTCGTCATGTTCGTGATCGCGACCCCACTGGGGATGCTGCTCGCCGTCCTGCTCGACCAGGAGCTGAAGGGCGGGCGCATCTACCAGACCGCGTTCTACCTGCCCGTCGTGCTGTCACTGGCCCTCATCGGCTTCATCTGGCAGCTGATGTACAGCAAGGACCAGGGCCTGATCAACGCCGTCACCGGTTCCACGATCGACTGGTACGGCGACCAGTCCTACAACCTCGGCGCAGCCCTGGTCGCCACCAGCTGGCGGCAGGTCGGCTACGTCATGCTGCTCTACCTGGCCGGCCTCAAGGGGGTCGACCCGACGCTGCGCGAGGCGGCGAAGGTGGACGGGGCCAGCGAGACGACGACCTTCTTCCGCGTCATCTTCCCGGTGATGAGGCCGATCAACGTCATCGTCCTCGTGGTCACGGTCATCGAGTCGCTCCGTGCTTTCGACCTCGTGTGGGTCATCAACAAGGGACGTAACGGTCTCGAGCTCATCTCGACGCTGGTGACGCAGAACATCGTGGGGGAGGCGAGCCGGATCGGCTTCGGCTCGGCCCTCGCGACGTTCATGCTCCTCATCTCGTCGGTCTTCATCGTCATCTACCTACGCATCGTCATGAGGGAGGAACGATGAGCACTGCCACCCGAACCTCGCGCGGCACCCCGCAGGACCGGGCCACCAGGGTTGTCGTCAAGGCCCCGAGGCCCCGTCGCGTCAAGCGGGTCCTGCTCTACACCTTCCTCACCGTGATGGCCCTGATCTGGCTCTTCCCCGTGGTCTTCGCTGTCCTCAGCTCGTTCCGCGACTACGCCTACACGGCGCAGAACGGCTACATCTCCTTCGGCGGCTTCACCTTCTCCAACTACGTCAACGCGTGGCAGCAGGCCAACTTCGGTCACACGCTGATCAACTCGCTCATCATCACCGTTCCTGCCGTGCTGTTGACGCTCTTCCTGTCGTCGTGCATCGCCTTCGTCGTCGCGCGGTTCACCTTCAAGTTCAACCTCGCGCTGCTCGGGCTGTTCACGGCGGCCAACCTGCTGCCCCCACAGGCCCTGCTCATCCCGGTCTTCCGGATGTTCAAGGCGATCACCGTGCCGCTGTGGTTCAGCGACTCCGGCACCCTGCTCAACAGCTACTGGGGTCTGATCGCGGTCAACGTCGCGTTCCAGACCGGCTTCTGCGCCTTCGTGCTCAGCAACTACATGAAGACGCTGCCCCGGGAGCTCTACGAGTCGGCCGTCATCGACGGGGCCGGCGTGCTGCGCCAGTTCTTCCAGCTCACCCTGCCCCTGTGCCGACCGCCGCTCGCGGCGCTGGCGACCCTCGAGGTCACCTGGATCTACAACGAGTTCTTCTGGGCCACGGTGCTGCTCTCCCAAGGTGACAAGTACCCCATCACCAGCTCGCTCAACAACTTGCGCGGGCAGTTCTTCACCGACAACAACCTCGTTGCCGCCGGCTCGGTGGTCGTGGCGCTGCCCACCCTCATCGTCTTCTTCGTCCTGCAGAAGCAGTTCGTCTCCGGTCTCACCCTCGGGGCCACGAAGGGCTGACCGTCAGGCCTCAGGGCAGGAGCAGTGCCGAGTCGCCGAACTCGTGCCAGAGATATCCGCCGGCGACGGCCGCGGCGTAGGCCCTCTGCGTCAGCTCGGGGCCGGCGACGGCCTCGACCAGGAGCAGGTGCGACGCGGCAGGGTCGTGCCACCCGGTGACCAGGCCGGTGACGACGCGGGGTGGGTCGGCGGGTGTGACCACCCGTTCGGTCCATCCCGCGCGCGCGGCGACCAGGCCGTCGGCGTCGACCGCCGACTCCAGGGCGCGGGTGACGGTCGTGCCCACCGCGATCACCCGCCCGCCTCCCCGGCGCGCCGCGTTGACGAGCCGGGCCGTCGACGCCGGGACCACGAAGCGCTCGGGCGCCGGGCCCTCGCCCGCCTCCTGCGACGACACTCCCGTATGGAGGGTCACCGGCACGACCGCCACCCCGCGCGCCACCAGCGCGGTCACCGTCGAGGCGGTGAACGGCCTGCCGGCCGAGGGCATCTCGGCGCTCCCCGGCCGGTGACCGAAGACCGTCTGGTAGGCCGACAGCGGGTAACGGCGGTCGAGGTAGCCGTAGGCGATCGGGCGACCCTCGCGGCGCAGATGGGCCCCCAGGTCGTCGTCCGCGGCGGCCCGCCAGAGGCGGTTGCCGTGCCCGGTCGGTGAGGACGCACCCTTGGGGTAGGGGTCGAGCAGCCGCAGGACGGGTCCGGCCGTGCGTACGACGTCGCCCCCCCGGGCGTCGAGCACCGCCCGCGCCGCGTCGGGGGCCGAGCGCAGCTCGACGACCCAGGTGCCGTCGTCGAGCCGGGTGGCGGCGTGCAGCACCACGTCGATGGAGCCCGTGGGAGCAGTCGCCCCGAACCAGCGGGCGTCGACCTGGGCGGCGACCGTGGCCGAGTCGTTGACGACGACGACGTCACCCGCCTCGACCTGACCCGGAACGTCGTGGAAGCGGGCGTGGCACAGTCCGCCCGGGCGGGCGACGAGCATCCGTACCCCGTCCCGGGCCTCACCGCGGAGCTCGGCCGGGCGGGGGGCGAAGGCCGACGACGGAGCCCGGAAGCTCGTCGTGGGGCGCAGGGTCAGGGCGCTCAACGGGTCGCCGCCGTCGCCTGGCCGGCTCCGGCGCCGGCCGTGTCGACCGGCAGGTCGGCGGCCCGGTAGTGACCGGACGGCGGGCCGGATCCCAGCAGGGTCAGGAGGTGGGGGACGACAGACGCGGGCAACGGCAGGCCCGAGATGTCCTCACCGGGGAAGGCGTCGGCGTGCATGGCGGTGCGCATGCCCCCGGGGTCGACGGCATAGGCCCGCAGACCTTCCTCGAGGCCGATGGTGAGGGTCAGGTGGTCGAGGGCGGCCTTCGTCGCGCCGTACGCCCCCCAGGTCTCGTAGTGCTCGACGGCCGCGTCGGACGACAAGGACAGCAGCACCCCCCCGGACCGGTGGAGGTGCGGCAGCAGGGCGCGGGTGAGGGCCAGTGGCGCGGCGGTGTTGACCGCCCAAACCGCCTGCAGCTGGTCGGCGGTCAGCTCCGCGAGGCGTCGCATCGGCAGGGGGCCGAGTGAGCTCGCGTTGTGGACCAACAGGTCGAGTCGCCCCTGGCGCTCGACCTCCTCGACGAGAGCGGCGCGGTGGGTAGGGTCGGCGATGTCACCGGGTAGCGCCACGACGCGGGGGACCCCCGCGAAGGTCTGGGCGAGGCGGGAGGACGAACGACCGTCCGTGACGACGGTCCAGCCTTCGCTCACGAGGGCTCGGCTGAGGGCCAGTCCGAGACCGGCCGAACCACCGGTGACGAGTGCAGTGCGCATGAGCTCTCCTGTGTTCGATGAGGGGTGGAGGGCCTATCCTTCAAGTTGAAGTCAACTTGAAGTCAAGCCCGAATCACTGGTGGCCATGGACACGCACATGCTCCTCACGGTGGGCGACGTCGCCGAACGCAGCGGCTTCGCCGCGTCTGCCCTGCGCTTCTACGAGGCCCAGGGGCTGGTGTCCGCCCGGCGCAGCGGTAGCGGGCAGCGGCGCTACGAGCGCGGCGTGCTGCGCCGGCTGGCCTTCATCCGGGCCGCGACCAACGTCGGGCTCACCCTCGAGGAGGTGGGGTCCGAGCTCGCCAGGCTCCCCGAGGGCCGCACGCCGACCCGGGCCGACTGGCAGCGGATCAGCCGACACTGGCGCTCCCGGCTCGACGAGCAGATCGAGGCGCTCGAGCAGCTGAGGGACGGCCTCGACTCCTGCATCGGCTGCGGCTGCCTGTCACTGCGTCGGTGTGCCGTCTCGAACCCCCGTGACGTCGCCGGGAGAGCCCCCGGAGCGGCCGGCGCCGCCTACCTCCCGCCCGCCCTGCGCCGTCCGCCGGTGGGGCGATCGAATAGCGTGGGGGAGTGACGGCCGCTGCGACTCCCACACCCTCCCAGCTGCGCCGGGCCCTGGCCCGGGCCCGGGACGGCAAGCCTCTCGACGCGGGCGAGGCGGAGGTGCTGCTGCACGCCCGCGGTGACGACCTCAGGGCACTGTGCGAGCCGGCCACCCGGGTGCGTGACGCCGCGATGGTCGCGGCGGGCCGACCCGGCGTGGTCACCTACTCCCGCAAGGTGTTCGTGCCGTTGACCCGGCTGTGCCGGGACCGTTGCCACTACTGCACGTTCGCGACGGCGCCGCACCGTCTCCCTGCGGCCTATCTCAGCCCGGACGAGGTCCTCGACATCGCGCGCGCGGGCGCCGCCCAGGGCTGCAAGGAGGTGCTCTTCACCCTCGGCGACCGCCCCGAGGAGCGCTGGCCGGCGGCCCGTGAGTGGCTCGACGCGCACGGGTACGACGACACGCTGTCCTACGTGCGGGCCATGGCCATCCGGGTCATCGAGGAGACGGGTCTGCTGCCGCACCTCAACCCCGGCGTGCTGACCTGGTCTGACCTGCAGCGGCTCAAGCCCGTTGCCCCGTCGATGGGCATGATGCTCGAGACGACGTCGACCGCGGTGTTCACCGAGCCCGGTGGGGCGCACTACGGCTCGCCCGACAAGGACCCGGCGGTACGGCTGCGGGTGCTCGAGGACGCGGGCCGGGTGGGGGTGCCCTTCACCACCGGCATCCTCGTCGGCATCGGCGAGACCTACGCCGACCGCATCGAGTCGATCCTCGCCATCCGCCGGGTGGCACGGGAGTACGGGTCGGTGCAGGAGGTCATCGTCCAGAACTTCCGGGCCAAGGACGACACGGCCATGCGCTCCACGGACGACACCGAGGGGGAGGAGTTCCTCGCCACGGTGGCGGTCGCCCGCCTCCTGCTCGGACCGTCGGTCACCCTGCAGGTGCCGCCGAACCTCTCGGCCCCCGACGAGATCGGCCCGCTGCTGGCGGCCGGCGTCGACGACTGGGGTGGCGTCTCGCCAGTCACCCCTGACCACGTCAACCCCGAGCGTCCGTGGCCGCAGGTCGACGACCTGGCCGCGTGGACGGCGGCGCACGGTCTCGAGCTGCGCGAGCGGCTCACCGTGCACCCGCGCTTCGTGCGTGGCACCCTCGAGCGTGACGAGCCGTGGGTCGACCCGCGGCTGGTCCCGGCCCTGCGCGCGCTGGTCGACACCGCCACCGGTCTGGCCGACGAGAGTGCCGTGCCGGTCGGGCAGTCGTGGCAGGAGCCCGACGGCGGACTGCAGAGCAGCGGACGCACCGAGCTGCATCGCGAGGTGGACGAGAGCGGTCGCACCGACGACCGGCGCAGCGACTTCGACGAGGTGTACGGCAACTGGGAGGCCGTCGCCCTGCGCGTGCACGCCGACGACCAGGTGGTGCCCGAGCGGCTCGACGCCGACGTGCGCTCGGCCCTGGTCCGGGCCCACGACGATCCGGCCGGCCTGACCGACGAGCAGTACCTCGCCCTCGTCACCGCCGACGGCCAGGCCCTCGAGGCGGTCACGGCGCTGGCCGACGACCTGCGGCGTGACGTCGTCGGTGACGACGTGACCTACGTGGTCAACCGGAACATCAACTTCACCAACGTCTGCTATGTCGGCTGTCGCTTCTGCGCCTTCGCCCAGCGCAAGACCGACGCGGACGCCTACACCCTCTCGCTCGAGCAGGTCGGCCAGCGGGCCGCCGAGGCGCAGGCTCTCGGGGCCACCGAGGTCTGCCTCCAGGGTGGCATCTCGCCCGACCTCGGCCCGAGCGCCTACGCCGACATCGTGCGGTCGGTGAAGGCCGCCGCACCCGGCATCCACGTGCACGCCTTCTCGCCCATGGAGATCGCGACAGCGTCGAGCAAGGCCGGGCGGTCCGTGCGCGACTGGCTGACGGAGGTGCGCGACGCCGGGCTCGACACCATCCCCGGGACGGCGGCCGAGATCCTCGACGACGACGTGCGCTGGGTGCTCACCAAGGGCAAGCTGCCGACCGCGGCCTGGCTCGACGTCGTGCGCACCGCCCACGAGCTGGGCCTGCGCTCGAGCTCGACGATGATGTACGGCCACGTCGACCACCCGCGGCACTGGGTCGGCCACCTGCGCACCCTGAGCGGCCTGCAGGACGAGACCGGCGGCTTCACCGAGTTCGTGCCGCTGCCCTTCGTGCACACCAACGCGCCGGTCTACCTCGCCGGTCTCGCGCGCCCGGGCCCGACCCTGCGCGACAACCGGGCCGTGCACGCACTGGCGCGGATCATGCTCCACGGCCGCATCGACCACGTGCAGACCTCCTGGGTCAAGCTCGGTGTCGATGGCACTCGGGTCATGCTCACGGGCGGCGCCGACGACCTCGGCGGCACCCTCATGGAGGAGACGATCAGCCGCATGGCCGGGTCCCAGCACGGCTCGGCCAAGACCGTGGCCGAGCTGACCGACATCGCGGCGGGCATCGGACGCCCGGTGCGCCAGCGCGGCACGACGTACGACGTCCTCGAGGCTGCGGCACCCTAGGCGTCAACCCCGCCCCGGACCGGTGGGGGTCGGCGCCGGAAGGGTGCGGCGCCGAGGGCTACGGTGCCTTGGTTGCGTGGGCCGAGCCGGGCAGGGAGGTGTCGCCAGGCGCGGTCGGCTCCTGCTCGAGGTGCGCTCGCACCAGGCTGAGCTGGACGACGGTGAAGAGCATCACCACGAGCGTGAGCAGACTGAGGGTCACCGAGAGGGGGTCGTGGTTGAGCTTCTCGTGGAAGACGGCGAGGGCCAGACAGACGCTGGCGAGGGGGTCGACGCTGGCCGTCGCGGGCAGGCTGGCCGCGAGGGGGCCGGCCTGGAACGCCATCTGCGCGAAGAAGAGCCCCATCGCGCCGGCCACCACGAGGACGTAGAGCTGCCAGGCGGTCAACAGCGCGAGGACTCCGTCGGTGGTCACCACGTGGGCGCACGACTTGATGAGCGCGGCGGTGCAGGCGTAGATGACGCCGGCCGCCAGGCCGAGCAGGGCGGCGCTCCAGCGGCCACCGCTGGTCGTGCGCAGTCGACGCGCCATACTGACGCAGGCCACGACGAGCACGACGACGACGGCGGCGGCCACGATGGTGGATCGGACGAACGGACGGCCCTCGCGCACGCTGAGGGCTCCCGACACCACGAGGAAGCCAGCGACGGCGAGGACGAGCAGCGCGGCGTAACCGACCTCGCGCCGGGCCATGCGGGTCCCGGCGATGCGGTGGGCGACGACGAGCGAGAAGAGGACAGCGCTGACCAGCAGCGGCTGCACGAGCGACAGGGCGCCGAGGTGGAGGGCGGTGATCTGCAGGCCCAGCCCACCGACGTCGGCGCCGATCCCGGCGAGCCAGAGGGGTTGGCGCAGGGTCGCCATGGCGAACCCCCCGACGGCTGCGGGGCTGAACCGCTCCATGGCCGGCATGGTGCCGGCGCTGCGGTGCTTGAGGGCCGTCGCGAAGGAGAAGAAGCCGGCGGCGCCGAGCGATGCGAGGACGACGAGAAGGAGTCTCACCGCACCAGCGGCCCGTGCAGGTCGGCGTCGGCGATCTGCCTGCCGTCGTGCGCCTGCCGCGTCGCGAGGTCGTAGGCCGCCTCGGTCGCCCGGAGCAACGGGGTCCACGCCACGGCGCAGACCGCGTCGCGGTTGTGCGCCGCGATGTGGGCACGCAGTCCCGGCTCGCGTGCGAGGCGCACGATCGCGGCCGACATGTCGGCGTCGGTGTCGCACATCAGGCCCTCGGCCTCGTCGTGGATGAACTCCCCCATGCCGCCCCCCGACTTGGCCAACACCGGGATCCCTGCGCACCGCGCCTCGAGCGCGGCGATGCCGAACGACTCGAGGTCGGCCGGGGCGAGGAAGGCATGGGCCCGTCCCAGGACCTCGTCGTGCACGGTACGCCGGTCGACGCGCCCGAGCAGGTCGACCGCGTCCGTCATCTGATGGCGAGCCAGCCAGGTCGCCATCGCACCCTGGCGGGGCCCGTCGCCTGCGACGACGAGCCGCAGGCGGGTGGGGTCGCCGAGACGCTCGAGCTCGGCCTGGGCGTCGCGGACGATGGCCAACAGCGCCATCGGTCGCTTGCGCCGCGCGAGACGCATCACGGCCGCGAGGACCAGCACGTCGTCCGGCGGGGGTGGCTGAGACGCGAGTCGCCACTGGTCCTGGTCGATGCCGTTGGCCAGCACGTGGATGGTGGTGCTCGGCGGCAGGACCGCTGCGACCGGCCCGGCCGCGGCCCGGCTCACGGCCGTCCACAGGATGGGCAGCTGCGACCAGCGTCCGAGGAAGTCCATGGTGCGCATGATGGGCCGCACCCCCGCCCACATCGAGTGCACCGTGACCACGGTCGGGATGCCGCGCTGGGCGGCCGCGCGCGCGACGAAGAAGGCCAGGGGAGAGGCCACGCCGAGGTGGGCGTGCACCACGTCGGGGCGCAGACGGTCCAGCGCCGCGATTCCTTCGCGGACCGACAGCGGGTGCATCGCGTGGGGCCGGCTGAAGCGCTCGGTGACACGGTGCACGGGCACGCTCGACCCGCGGGGGCACGCAGCGGCCGGCGAGCTGGTGATGACATGCACGTCGTGACCGCTGTGCTGCTGGCGCTCGGTGAGGTCGGCCACGTGCATCTCGATGCCCCCGAGACGGGGCAGGTAGAAGTCGGTGACATGTGCGATCCTCACGATCGTCTCCTTGTCACTCGGCGTTCCTGACACCCCATCGTCCCACAGCCCATGGTCAGTCAGCGTAGTTCTTCCACAGCAGGGGCTACGTCAACCCTGGGTCGGAGAACGCGAGGTGTCGGGGTCGGAGGGGGCTGCGCCTTCGAGCTGCCGGCGCAGTCCCTCGAGGTTGGCGGCCATCGACGTGCGCCACTCCTCCAGCCGGTTCCCGACGATCCGCGCCTCCTTCTGCGGAGACGCGAGGATGGCCGGGGTCAGCCCTGAGGGGCCGGGTCCCATCCGGGCCCACTGGCGCACCGTGACCGCGTCACGACCGGGATCGACCTCGAAGGCCCAGGTCGCCGACGGGTCGCCGTCAGGGCCGACCACCTCCCACACCCAGCGACGCTCCGGGACCACCTCGACGACGACACACACCGTCGACCACTCCCCGAGCGCCGGGTGCGCGTTGAACCCACGGAAGCGGGCACCCACCTTCGGCCCTGTTGCTCCGTCCAGCCACTGCGTCGACTGCAGCTCGGACGAGTGGCGGGCCGGCAGGCCGATGTCGGTCACGAGGCTCCATACGTCCTGCGGGGAGGTGGACACCCGGAGGGTGACCTCGACGGTGGGTGAGTCGCGGTAGAGCACCGGTGCTCCTTCTCGAGGGTCAGGGCTCGTGCACAGGACACGATCGTACGAAGCGTCAGTGTTCGCCCTCGGCGACCACGGCCACCAGCGTGCGCAGGATGGCGAGCTGCTCGTCGACCGACCCCTCGAGCTTGGCCAGCAGGGTGGTGATGCCGGCGGCGCGGTAGGCCTCGACCCGCGTTGCCAGCTGGTCGGGGGTGCCGATGAGGTTGGTGCGGGTACCGAGCTCGAGAGGGACCGCGCGAGCCGCTGACTCCCGGTCGCCCGACTGCCAGAGTCGGGCGACGTGGGCGAGCTCGTCGGCGAAACTGAGACGGGCGAAAGCGTCCCGATAGAAGTTGGTGCCCGGGTTCGTGCCGGGGGCGGCGGTGGCACCGGCACCCATGGCCCCGATGGTGAAGGCGTACCCGTCGGCGTGTCGTCGGCCGCGCAGCGCGGCGTCGTCCTCGTCAGCGGCGACCTCGACCGCCACGGGCGCGACGAGGTCGAGGTCCGCCAGGGTGCGGCCGCCCGACTCGGCACCCTCACGCAGCGGGCCGAAGAAGACCTCGGCGGTCTCGGGCACGAACGCGTTGCCGAGCCATCCGTCGGCGACCTCCCCCGTGAGGCGCAGGTTGGCAGGCCCCATCGCGGCCACGTAGACGGGCACGTGGTCCGGCTGGAGCGCCGGACGCAGGGCGCGCCCCCGGCTCTCGGGCAGGGGGAGGGGGTAGATCGACCCCTCGTGCACGAGCCGCTCTCCGCTGCTCACCGTGCGCAGGATCTCGATCGTCTCGCGGGTGGTCTGGACCGGTCTGTGAAAACGCACTCCGTGCCACCCCTCCATCACGGCGGGGCCGGAGACCCCGATCCCGAGGCGGAAGCGCCCGCCCGAGAGGTGCTGCAGGGACAGGGCCGACGTCGCGAGCAGCGCCGGGGTGCGCGATCCGAGCTGCACGACGAAGGTACCCAGACCTATGCGGCCCGTCTGCGCCGCCAGGAATCCCAGCCCGGTCAGGGCGTCGTACCCCCACACCTCGGGCACCCACAGGGCCCGCACTCCCAGGGCCTCGGCGCCCTGCGCAAAGGCCACGGCACCTGGCGCATGCGGATCCACCATCGCGTCGACGTGCATGGCTGCTCCTCGTCGTCAGGGGAAGGGTGAGCGTCGGCAGCCAAGGGGCTGGGGACGCCGCGGTCCGGGGCGAGGCTAGCTGGTGACCTGGGTCGGTGACCCACCCAGGCAGGCGAGGCCAGTCTCGACCTGCGCAGCGTCGTTGTCGGAGGTGACGTCGAGGGGGCTCTGGTCACTCTTTTGATGGAAGCGCCACCTCGCGGCGCTCCTGCGTTTTGGGTCGCACCGGTATGCCGCCCTCGGCGTGGTGGGCGAGCCCGGTACCACTTTGCTGACGCTTTCGCGTCCTCCCGGCCGACCCCTCACCGGCGCGACTTGGACCGAAGCAAACCATAGTGGACCAGATTGGTCCTGTAGGGTTAGACTCGGCTACGTGCCCCGGATGACGAGCCAGGAGATCGACGCCCAGATCGTCGACGCCGCCGCCCGGCTCTTCGCTCGGCACGGATACCGTCAGACGTCCTTGCAGGTCATCGCCGACGAGGTCGGATACAGCAAGACCGGGCTGCTGCATCGGTTCTCGAGCAAGGACGGGCTCTGGGAGGTCGTGGTCGGCGACTTCCGCACCCAGATCGCCACTGTCACGCAGGTCGCGGGGCTCCTGCCGCTCGGGGAGGCGCGCGACCGGGCCGTGGTCGAGGCGGTGCTCGACGTCGCCACCCGCCGCCCCGGCCTCGTGCGGCTGATGTTCAACCTCCTGACCCTTCCGGAGGACGACCCCGACGCGGCGCTGCTCCAGGAGGTCCCCCGCGGGCTGCTGGCCGCCTTCGGTGCCGGGCCCGACTCCGTGCCCGCCCTCGATCTCGACGTCGACGACGCCGTCGCCGCCGATCCCGCTCGTGCCGTGCCGCTGGTCGGCGCCCTCGGTGTGCTGGCCGTCTCGACCCTCCTGCTCGAGAAGCACCCGCAGGCGCGGCAGATCGTCGTACAGACCGCGATGCGGGCGCTCGGGCACCCCTGACCGCCCCGCCTCCAGACCCCCGGTCTCCAGACACCCGCCCGCAGACCCCCGCCTCCAGACCAGACCGCAGATCCGCCCAACCGCCAGGCAACGAGGCCTGACACCCCATCCGACCCCAGGGAAGTCCCATGTCCTCGCTGCTGCACCGTCTCGGGCTCGCCACGGTCCGCCACCGCGCGCTCACCCTCGTCGTCTGGCTCCTCGTGCTCGTCGGCGCCGGTGTCGGCGCCGCCACGCTCAGTGGACAGACGAGCAACACCTTCAGCATCCCGGGCCAGGAGTCGACCACTGCCCTCAACCTCATCGGGAGCCGCTTCGGTTCGACGGGAGGCGCCTCCGCCCAGGTCGCTCTCCTGGCGCCCGCCGGGCAACAGGTCACCTCGCCGCCGGTGGCGGCGCGGGTCACGGCCCTGGTGCAGCAGCTGACGGGCCTGCCCGGTGTCGTCTCGGTGAGCAACCCGCTCGACCTGGCCCGGCCGGTCGTCTCGCCCGACCGGCAGGCGTCCTACATCACGGTCACGTATGCCGCGAAGGCGCCGGACATCACCGCGGCACAGCGCAAGGCGCTCTCGACCGCGGTCGCGTCGGCTGGCACCAACGGCCTCTCCGTCGAGGTGAGCGGCGAGGCTACGCGGGCGCCGGTCGACGTGGGCGGAGTGGGCGAGATCGTCGGTGTGGTCGTGGCCCTCGTGGTGCTCGCCCTCACGTACGGCGCGCTCGTCGCCGCGGGGATGAACCTGCTCACCGCCCTCGTCGGTGTGGGGGTGGGCGCGCTCGGTGTCACCATCGCGACCGGCTTCGCTGACCTCCAGTCGACGACCCCCATCCTCGCGACAATGCTCGGCCTCGCGGTGGGCATCGACTACGCGCTCTTCATCGTCACCCGGCACCGGGCCGAGCTCCGGGGCGGGCGCTCCGTGTCGGACGCGGTTGCCCTGGCGGTCGGCACCGCGGGCTCGGCGGTCGTGGTGGCCGGGGCGACCGTCGTCATCGCGCTCTCGGGCCTGGCCGTCTCGGGCATCCCCTTCCTCACCCAGATGGGTCTGGCCGCGGCCGGCACCGTCGTCGTCGCCGTGCTGATCGCCCTCACGCTCGTGCCGGCGGCCCTCGGCTTCGTCGGTCTGAGGGTGCTGCCCCGGCGCGAGCGGGACACCGTCGCGAGGGCGGGCGACCTCGCGACGACGGTCCTGCCGACCTCCGGTGCCGTGCCGGAGCTGCCGCACGGGCGTGGCTTCATCGCAGGCTGGGCAGGCGTCGTCACCCGGCACCGCTGGCCCTCGCTGCTGCTCGGCCTCGTGGCGCTCGGCGCCATGGCCCTGCCCGTGTTGTCGATGCGCACCTCCCTGGTGCCGACCCCCGCCACCGGGTCGACCGAGGCCAGGGCGCAGGCGATCATCGCCGGGAAGTTCGGCCAGGGCGTCAACGGGCCGCTCCTGGTGCTCGTCGACTCCCAGGGTGTCTCGGGTGGGACAGGGGCGGCGGCCTCGGCCGCCAGCCTCGCCGGCCAGGTCAGGGGTCTGCCCGGTGTGGCCCTGGTGACGCCGCCGACCCCCAACCCGGCTGGGACCGCAGCACTGCTCACGGTGATCCCCACCACGAGCCCTGACAGCACCCAGACCGAGGACCTCGTCCACGCGATCCGCGACCAGGTCAAGGCCGACCCCGGGCTGACGGCCTACGTCAGCGGGGCCACGGCAGTCAATGTCGATGTCTCCGAGAGCCTGCGTCGGGCCCTGCCCGTCTACCTCGTGCTCGTCGTGGGCCTGGCCCTGCTGCTGCTCGTGCTCGTCTTCCGCTCGGTGCTCGTGCCGGTCACCGGTGTGCTGGGCTTCCTGCTCACGATCGGCGCCTCCCTCGGCGCGACCACCGCCGTGTTCCAGTGGGGGTGGCTGGGGTGGCTCCTGCACCCGGCGTCCACCGGTCCGCTGCTCAGCCTCGCGCCCATCATCATCGTGGGCATCCTGTTCGGGCTGGCCATGGACTACCAGGTCTTCCTCGTCTCGCGGATGCGCGAGGCCCACGCCCACGGCGACGACCCGGTCGAGTCGGTGCGCCACGGGTTCCGGGCCGCGGGGCCGGTCGTGGTGGCGGCCGCGGTGATCATGTCGTCGGTCTTCGGTGGCTTCGCCTCCGGGCCCGACCTGACGGTGAAGTCGCTCTCGTTCGCCCTGGCCGTGGGCGTGCTAGTCGACGCCATCGTCGTGCGCATGGTGGTCATGCCGGCGGCCCTGTCCATCCTCGGTGGGGCGGCGTGGTGGTTCCCCTCCTGGCTGCGCTGGCTCCCCGACCTCGACGTCGAGGGGGCCAAGCTCACCCGAGCGCGGGTGACGACCGTTCCCTCCGCGCCGGAAGGCGACCCGGACTCGACCGGTGTGCAGGTGAGTGCCCATGCGTAGCAAGGTGATCGACGTCCACACCGGTAACGTCGAGGTCGCCCACGACCTCACCGAGGCGTGTGCCGACTTCGTGCGGGAGGAGGGGGACGGGCTGCTGCACGTCTTCGTCCCCCATGCCACGGCCGGCATCGCCGTCATCGAGACCGGGGCGGGCAGTGACGACGACCTGCTGGCCGCCCTGCGCGACCTGCTCCCCGCCGACGACCGGTGGGGCCACCGCCACGGCTCGCGGGGGCACGGCCGGTCGCACGTCCTGCCGGCTTTCGTGCCGCCGTACGCCACGGTGCCCGTGCTGCGAGGCCGGCTGGCGCTGGGCACCTGGCAGAGCATCTGCCTGGTCGACCTCAACGTCGACAACCCCGACCGGCAGGTGCGGCTGTCGTTCGTCGCGGGCTGAGTGCACTGAGCGGGCCGGTCGACCCCACTCGACGGAAGGTATTGCGCAGCTCGTGAGGGTCGCGTGACACATTTTGCCAAATCCTGACCGAACTCGACCCTGATGAGGGCGACAAGCCGGGTGGTGGCCTCCTAAGTTGTCGGAAGCGCTGAACCGATCAAGGGTCCTGGGACTGCGACACGCACGACCGCGACAGCCGCACCTCGGCGCCACCCGAACTGGTCGCCGACGTGGGCGGCCGGTGCCGACCAAGGGATGTCAACGATGCCGTACCCACGCCGCCCACTCCTCGCTGCCGTCGTGGCCGCCGCTCTCGCCGGGGGGTTGGCCACCGGGCCGGCGCTCGCGGCGTCGTCGGGCGCGACCGGTCCACCGACCGGGCCAGCCGCCGGGCCGGCGACCGCCGGCTCGCCGGCACCGAACGCGCCGTACCGCGACGCCGCCCTGCCCACTGCCACGCGGGTCGCCGACCTGCTGTCACGGATGACCCTGGCCGAGAAGGTCGGCCAGATGACGCAGGCCGAGCGGGGCGACGTCGACGCCGACCCCGCTCTCATCACGACCTACGCCCTGGGCAGCCTGCTCTCCGGCGGGGGCTCCGTGCCGGCCGACAACACGCCGTCCGGCTGGGCCGACATGGTCGACGGCTACCAGGCGGCCGCGCTGCGCACTCGCCTCGCCATCCCGTTGCTCTACGGCGTCGACTCGGTGCACGGAAACAACAACCTGTACGGCGCCACGGTCTTCCCCCACAACATCGGCCTCGGGGCCAGCCGCGACTCGGCGCTCGTCGAGCAGGTCGAGCACACCGCGGCCATCGAGACCCGGGCGGTCGGACCGAACTGGGCCTTCGCGGCCTGCGTCTGCGTGGCCCGGGACGACCGGTGGGGTCGGACCTACGAGTCGTTCGGGGAGGACCCGGCGCTGGTCAGGAAGATGAGCGTCGCCATCCGCGGCCTACAGGGCACACCCGGGCAGCTCGACCAGCCCGACCGGGTGCTCGCGACCGCCAAGCACTTCGGCGGCGACGGTCTGACGACCTACGGCACCGGGGAGGGCGACTACACGATCGACCAGGGCATCGACGAGGTCTCGCGGGCGCAGTGGGACGCCCTGGCCCTCGCGCCGTACAGGCCGGCCGTGCAGACGTTCGACGCCGGCGCTGTCATGCCGTCGTTCTCCAGCATCGACTGGACCGGTGACGGGTTGGGCAACCCGATCAAGATGTCGGGCAACAAGCAGCTGCTCACCGGCGTGCTCAAGGGCGACCTCGGCTTCACCGGCATCACGATCTCGGACTGGCGGGCCATCCACCAGCTGCCCGGTGACTACCGCCAGCAGGTGAAGACCTCCGTGCTCGCGGGGATGGACATGTTCATGGAGCCCTACAGCGGTGACACCGTGGGCTGGAAGGAGCTCATCTCCACGCTGGAGTCGCTGGTGCGCCGGGGTGAGGTGCCGATGTCGCGCATCGACGACGCGGTCACCCGCATCCTCGCCCAGAAGGTCGAGCTCGGGCTCTTCGAGCACCCGTACACCGACCGCACCAACATCGCCACGATCGGTAACGCCGACCACCGGGCCTTCGCCCGCCGCGCGGTGCAGGAGTCGCAGGTGCTGCTGAAGAACACGAAGCGGACGCTGCCCCTGTCCACCACCGCACCCGTCTACGTCGCCGGCAGCAACGCCGACGACATCGGCAACCAGGCCGGCGGCTGGACCCTGTCCTGGCAGGGCCAGTCCGGGCAGCACGTCATCCCCGGCGACACCGTGCTCGACGGAATCCGCAAGACCGCGACCGGTCTGGTCACCTACAGCCAGGACGCCTCCGCGCCCGTGCCGCCCGGTGCCAACGGTGTCGTCGTCGTGGGTGAGACGCCGTACGCCGAGGGTTTCGGTGACGTGGGCGGCCCGACCTTCGGGGCGCCGCACACGATGGAGCTCACAGCGGCGGACAGGGCGGCCGTCACCCGAGTCTGCGCGGTCGCGGCGACGTGCACCGTGCTGACCATCTCGGGTCGGCCGGTCATCCTGCCGCCCGCCCTGGTCGGTCAGGCCGACGCGATCGTCGCAGGCTGGCTGCCCGGCAGCGAAGGCCGGGGCGTGGCCGACGACCTCTTTGGCCAGGCCCCGTACATCGGCAGGCTGCCCGTCAGCTGGCCTCGCAGCCTGGCCCAGGAGCCGCTCAACGTGGGAGACAAGGGCTACGACCCGCTGTTCCCCTACGGGTTCGGCCTGCGCGCCTGACGCTGGCCAGTCGCCGAGGAAGTAGCCAGAGAATCACCCCAACCGTCATGGTCGAGGTGATTCTCTGGCTACCGAGGGTGTGGGGGGCTACCTCTTGGAGCATGCTGGGCTCTGTGGGACGACAGCGGGGGCCGGCCGTCGGGAGTGCGCCGGCCGAGAAGACCTGCGGTTCGTGCGGGCGCCGGATCGAGTGGCGCAAGGCGTGGGCGAAGGACTGGGAGTCCGTGCGCTGGTGCAGTGACGCCTGTCGCCGCCGCGGCGTGACCGCAACCGACCGTGAGCTCGAGGCGACGCTGCTGCGGCTGCTCGAGGGCCGCGCCCGCTCCGCGACGGTGTGCCCGTCGGAGGCTGCGCGAGCGGTCGCGGGCGAGCCCGAGGGCGAGGAACACGGCCACGAGGGCTGGCGCGAGCTGATGGAGCCCGCCCGCCGCGCCGCGCGCCGGCTGGTCGCCACCGGCGATGTCGTCATCACGCAGAAGGGCGTGGTCGTCGACCCGTCCACCGCGACCGGCCCCATCCGCGTCCGTCGCGCCGACCAGTCGTAGGGTCGCGCGCACCAGTCCTTACGGGGTCAAGTTGACTGTCGATTTAACGGACAATGAACTTAGCTATATGAGAACTGGGGCCCCCCTGCTCGCTCCGATCTTCCGGTCAAACGGTCAGGCGCGCCAGCTCTCGACCCTCCTGCTCGCCCGCGACGAGCTCAGCGTCACAGAAGTGGCGGGGCGCGCCGACCTAGCCTACCCGACAGCGCATCGTGAGGTGGCCCGACTCCTCGACGCGGGCATCCTGCTCGAGCGCAAGGTGGGCCGGACACGGCTCGTCCGCGGCAACCCGGACAGCCCGCTCGTCGACCCCCTGCGCGAGATCCTCACCGTCGTCGGCGGTCCGGTGGTCCTGCTCGCCGACGAGCTCGGGCGCATCGACGGGATCGAGTCGGCGTTCCTCTACGGCTCATTCGCCGCGCGGCTGTGCGGTGTCGACGGGCCGGCCCCTCATGACATCGACCTCATGGTCGTCGGCGCCCCGGACCTCGATGCGGTCTACGAGGCGTGCACGCGCGTCGAGGCGGCCGTGCACCGTGCGGTCAACCCGGCGATCCTAAGTCCGTCGGAGCTCGAGGCGGAGTCGGGCTGCCTCGAGACGGTGCGACTCGGCCCGGTCGTCCCGGTGGTGGGGGAGGTGTCGTGGCGGTCGCCTCGCTGACCCGGGGCCAACGGGCGACGGCGCTGGCGCTGGTCGGGGCCCGCCGACCCGACCCCGTGCCGGTGGATGTCTTGCGTCTTTCATGCGGCAGGCGCAGGAGCGACTCGAGCAGCTGCCGCTGCTGACGAGCGTCGTGGCGAGGTACGACGTCGGTGAGGCGCTGCTGGCTGCATACGGTTTCAGGACAACCAACAGTCCGGGTCAGCACGAGGCGCTGGGCCGCCACCTTCGTGCCGTCCTCGACAAGCCACCCGCCGACCAGGCAGCGGGTGCCTTCGACCGGTTGCGCCGCGCCCGCAACCAGGACCGTTACGAGGCCAAGCCGGTCGGTGCAGCCGCGGCGGAGAAGGCCGAGCGCGTGGCTCGCGAGCTCTTCGACGCTGCCGTCGCTCGGGGTGTCACCCCGTGAGCACCGGCGGTGGTCGGAGGCCCGGGCGACCGTCCGTGGTAGCAGCCCACCGAGACGGTGCGACTCGGTCGAGAGTCGCGCGGATCGATGGTCACGAGGTACTTGAGTCCCGACCCGGTGGTCACTTCGATTCCTGTCGGTGAGATCCACCGGATGGACTCCAACCCGTTGTCGGGGTCGTCACCGTTCAAGCAGCCGAGCGGCCATGACCGTGCAACCAGCCACGAGGACTGCCGGACGGAGAGGTCCCACACGGGGTCGATCATCGCCGCGCCTCTGGTCACGACCAGGACCGAGCTGCCGTCAGGTGAGACGTACCGCGACTCTTCGTCGTCGGCCATCAAGAGGGTCAGCACTGCCGCGCCCAGCCACGAGGCAGCCAAGCAGCCCGCGACGATCGCTCGCGCGGGGGCGCGCCATCCCCCGCTGACCGGTGCCAGGCACGCTGACAGCAGGAACAGTGCGAGCGTCAGGAGCACTGCGATATCCATGTGGCGGGTCACTCGGTCGACAATCAGGTAATCAGTGGCGGTGCCGGCGATGCCAACGGTGGCGACGACACCCGGCAACACGCCGACCGTCACGCACGACCAGGCCAAGCGGCGCCTTCCGTCAGGGTGACCCAGCGGAACCCGGTAGGAGGCACCCGGCTGCATCGGCGGCATCGGCGGCATCGGCGAGTGGGGCACACCTCGATGATCCATCACGAAGGCACTGTGTGTACGGAGTTCAGCCCAGCCTGAGGATGC
>Ga0123337_10002783_pt1 | contig 19463 bp, 8 predicted proteins | sample frozenSSSSmetaG_FD_89792 | JGI IMG/M metagenome (GOLD analysis project Ga0123337, IMG submission 89792) | Glacier valley bacterial and archeal communities from Borup Fiord, Nunavut, Canada, to study Microbial Dark Matter (Phase II) -... | ecosystem: Environmental > Aquatic > Freshwater > Ice >... | reverse complement strand
AGTTGGCTGAGGCTGAGCCAGCAGGGGCGTTGGTAGAGATCGTGGTTAGCTACGGCGAGGCGGACGGCCCCGACCTGGCGCAAGTAGCCGCCCACTGCGGCCTGAGCGTGGCAGCAGTGATCGCCCAACACAGCGCGGCCATTTACACGGTGGCGATGCTCGGTTTCGCGCCCGGTTTCGCTTATCTACTTGGTCTGCCAGCAGAATTGGCTACGCCCCGCCTTGCCAGCCCGCGCCTGCACGTACCCGCTGGCAGCATTGGTATCGCGGGCCAGCAGAGCGGCCTCTACGCCCTTGACACCCCCGCTGGTTGGCAGATCATCGGGCGCACGCTCGCCCCCCTCTGGCAAGCCCACCGCCAGCCCCCCAGCTTGCTGCAAGTGGGCGACCGCGTGCGCTTTGTGGTGCAGAGCGCGCCTGAAGAATAAAGATGCATGGTTGGTTGACTGGCTACGGTGCGCTGTCAATGGCCCTGTGTACCACCTTCGACAACTCGCCGCGTCGGATGTTGTCGTTGGGGCGGAAGCAGAGGGCGGTGCTGCCAGGGCAGGCGGCCCCACTCAGGACATTGCGAGCGGCCAGCGTCTCGACAGCGGCGAAGGCGAAGTTGTTGGCCGCCACGTCGCTGAAGGTCGGGTTGGCAGGGGTAAGGCTGGCATAGCCGCGCCCGCGCACAGTGATCACCGCCACCTGCGCCCGCGTCACGTTCTGATTGGGCCTGAAGCTACCGTCGGGGAAGCCGGTGATCACCCCGGCGTGGGCTGCCGCCTCTATGTAGGCGTAGGCAAAGTAGCTGCTCGGCACGTCGTTGAAGCTGGGGCTGCTGGGCGTGAAGGGAGGGATGCCGAAGGCTAGCGCGGCTATTTTGGCGAACTGCCCCCTTGTGGTGCTGGCGTTCGGCCTGAAGCTGCCGTCGGGGAAGCCGCCTACGATATTGCGGCAAGCCAGATAGAGGATGTCGGCCCGGAAGATGTTGCTGCTCGGCACGTCGTTGAAGCTGAGGTTGCAGCCGCTGCCATTGAGGGTGAGCGATTGCAGGTTGAAGCCGCTCTGCACTGCGGTCAGGCGCAGCACGTTCAGCCCCACCGTCAACTGGTAAGTACCCGCCGCTACGTCGCTGTAGTTGCCACTGCCCCCAGTGTCGGCGATGTTGACGGTCTGGCTGATGCTGTTGTTGACCGTCGCCCGCACCTGCCTGCCGCTGCCCGCTGCCGCCAGCCGCAGGGTCAGGGTGTAGCTGCCCGCCGCTGGCACATCCAACAGGTAGTCAAAGGTGCAGTTGTTCAGAGCAGCGTTGATGTGGTCGCCCTCTAGCACGCAGACCCAGCCGGGCATATTGGTGGTCACGCTGGTGGCTGGGATCGTCCCCGGCACCGTCAATCCCGTGTTCAGCACAGGGTAGGCGGCGGCCAGCACCCGCAATGCGCCCTGGTACTTGGGGGTTTGCGCGTCAAACACGTTATCGGTCAGCCCCCAGAAACCCCACTGGCTGTAGCCGCTAGTCAAGGTGAAGTACATGAACAGTTCGCCTGCGTCAGCATACCAGTTGGTCAGGTACTGCTGCACCACGTTGCCCATACGCGGGTCGCGGGTGGCGGCTAGCTTGGCCTCGTAGCTGTGGTTGCCAGTCAAGCCCTCACCCCCCTCGTAGGCAAAGTTGTGTAGGCCGTAATAGCGGGCAAAGGCGGTATAGCTGGCTGTAGCCTTGCGGATGTCGGCAAGACTGGTAGCAAGGGCGGTGAATATCTGGTCAGCGGTCAGGTCGTCGCGGTTGCTGAGGGCTTCGGGGATGTCGAAGTAGGGCGCACCGGCGATAGCGTGGATGTAGTTTCGCGGCGGGCCGTAGCTGCGGTCGAGGAAGTTGAGTTGCTGCCAGGCGACGAACGGCCACGACACCTGACTGGCAAGCACTGGGCGGATGCGCCCATTGGGCAGTTGCTCGCCAAAGCTGGCGGCGAAGATGTTGCTGACCTCGCGCAGCCGCTTGCCGACGCGCCGATATGCCCACCAGTCGTGGTTGGTCTCGCCGTCAGCGTTGAGCGGCGAACCTCCTGCTGCAACCTCGACCTCGGCCTGTGCCTTGTTCCAGGCGAACTGCTCGAAGCCACCATTCCACACCTCGTTGCTATACTCAAGGTAGATGCTGCGCCCTGCTTCCAGGTTGTTGTGCAAGAGGGTGGCAAGTTGCTGCACGTAGTCGTCAGTCGCGTGGGCTGGTATGTTGATCCAGATGTCTTTGTGCGTGGTGTTCGCCAGTTGCACCACGTACTCCCAGGCTGCCCCCTTGTCCGAGACCTGGCGCACGGCATTGAGGGGGGTGCGATCTGCCCAGTTTGCCACCAGGTTGCCATTGGTGGCGGTGAAGTCCATGAAGCGAATTACGCTGAAGGGTTGCAGCAGGTTGAGGAAGGCGGTGCTGAACACCTGCGTGGTGTCGGCGGGGTAGCCTGGGCGTATCAGCTTGATGTTGCGCGCCCCACCACCTGTGTTGACGAACTTGAGCAGCAACTGTGTGGCCGTGTCGTTCACCACTACGTTGGCGGTGCTGACCCCAGTCGTCGCGTTGTAGGCGTAATTTTGCACTACTGCCTCGCTCCACATCGCAGTCACGTCGGCTTGGCCGCTGAAGGTCAGCTTGTAGGTGCCGCCAATATGGGCGGTAAGCTCCATCACCACCACGGCGAAGTCGCTGGTCGGCCAGCCCGCACTGTCTACCACAATGCTGCCCAGCCAGGGGTTGTCCAGGCCGCCAAAGCGCAGCGACATCTTCATCGCATCCACAAACATCTGCGAACGCGAGAGGTCGCTGACCCCCTCGATACCCACCCCCAGCGGCACTTGCCCCAGCTGCGGACTGGCCGCCGCTGCTTTGGCAGCCAGCTTGCCGTTGGGGTGGCTGGCTCCCGCCGCTGGCACGGTACCGAGCAGCAGCATGGCTAGTAGCAGGTACCCAGCGTAGCCCATAACTTGCTTCTTCATCTTAAACCCCCATAACGAATGTAATAATGATTACGCTTGTGCCAGCTTGCGACTGGCAGCACCATGCTACAACCGCTGGCAGGCAGAGTCAAGTGCAGGGGGCCAACTATGGCGAAGATAGGAGGAAGGTACTATTCGGAGCGCGGGGCGAAGTCGAACAGATTGCGGCAACCCAGGGCAAAGCGGAGGGTGAAGGCCAGCAGCGGGGCGATGTAGTGTTCCTGGGCCAGTTCGTAGCTGGCAGCCCGCAGGTTATCGCGCCCGTCGCGGCTGGCTAGCAGCGAATTGCGGCGCACGAAGCGGACGATCTGCTGGTTCGCCGCTGGGTTGGCCCGCCGCTCGAACAAAGCCTGGGCTGCGTCGCTGCGGGCGTGCAACTCGATGCTGCTGCCACCAAAGCGCATCTTGGCCGCCATAGCCACCTCGACCGGGGTCAGCAGGTAGTAGCTGCGCTTGCCAAACAGCCACGTCTTGTACTCGGTCAGCCAGACTGGGAATTGCAGGTTGTAGCTACTAGCTTGGGCCAGATCAGCCCCCAAGTTGGCTGGGTCGTAGGTCTGGCTAGCGGGTGCTTGGGCCAGGGCTGCTTGCAGCAAGGTTTGGGCCTGGGTGTCGCTGATCAGGCAGCGATCCAGCAGCCGTTGGGTAGCCTGCACCAGTGCGCTGCTGCGCTCCAGGTTCGCCTCGATGCGCCTCAGCAGGGCAGAGATCGTCTCGGCCTTCAACTCCATGCTCTCGGCATCAAAGTTGAGGTAGCGGGCGAAGCCAGCCTTTAGCAGCTCATCATGCGTCGCCTGCCGCCGCTTGTGCGCCCCTTCCAGTTCGTTCAGGTGGGTGCGGATGGCAGCGTGTTGGCGGCTGGCATCCTCAGCAATGCTAGCCAGGCGTTCGTGTAGGTTAGCCTCGTGTTCGGCCACCTCGTGGTCGCGGCTGGCAATCAGGTCGCGCCCCGTCTGCTCGCTCTCGTCCAACTGCTGGCGGATGGCGTTTAGTTGGTCAAGGGCGCGCTGATGCTCGGCCTGGGTCTGCACGATCCCAGCGGAGTTTGCGTCCAGTTCGCGCCCCGTCTGCGTCCAGGCCTGGATCAGCGGCGGCAAGGTGCGGGTAAGCTCGTCGTACTGGCGCACAAAGGTGTCAATTTGGTTATAAAGTTGGCTGGCGGCTAGCGTCTCGATCTTGGCAGTCAGAGCGCGGATGCTGGTCTGCTCCTGGTTGAGGCGGTTGCGGGCCGAGGCGTACTCCTCACCTTCCTCTGGCTGTGGGTGGGGGGTGGTCAGGTAGCTGCTGAGGTCGCGGCTGAGGGCTTCGGCGCGGCGGCCCAGTTCGACCGCGTCCTCGTAGTAGGGCTGCAACTCACCGCGCAACTTGAGGGCATCGGTCGCTAGCAGCTTGATCGCCGCTTGCCGCTCGCTGTAGGGGAATGTAGGCTGCTCGATAGCGTTTGCGTCATCGCGCACCGCCTCAAAGCGTCCACGTATCTGCGTGACCTGCTGGTTGATGTCTAGCAGGTTGTTGTCCATGCCACGCACTCGCCGCTGCACTGCCGCCAGTACCTCGGCTACCCCGCCGCCCAGGGGGTCGGTGCGCCCGCCACGAGCGAGCATTGGGCCGGGATTATTGACTACCAGGCGCGGTGCCTCGCTGTGGTAGGCAACCTTAGCCGCCTCGCGTACCCGACGGTGGGCCAGGCGGATGCGCTGGTCTACGGTATCGGCCCGCTGGCGCAGTTCGTCATGCAGCCGCTTGATCGTCGCCTCCTCGCTCCGTTCGCGTTGCTCCAGGCGGTTTACCTGCTCGCTCTGCTTGGCTTCCTTCGCGGTCAGTTCGCCCTGCAAAAGCTGCTCGGCGGTCAGGCGGTTGCCAAACTCGCCCTGCACCCGCGCTACCTGCTCGTCGGCAAGCTGGCGGCTGCGCGCCTCCATCTGCTGGCGGTCGTTGGCGACTCGCTCCAGGTCGGGGCGCACCTCGGCGGTCAGTTCCTCGTTCACCTGGGCAAACAGTGCCTCGGCCACCTGGATCATGTCCTCAACCTCGATGGTGTGGCTGGGAGCCTGCTTGCGCCACTGCTCAGCCAACTCCTGCCAGCGGCGCGCCCACTCCTCGGTCACGCCCAGCCCCTCACGTTGGTTGTGCCAGATGTTCAGCAGCGGCTCGGCCAGGGTCGCAAACTCGCCAAGCTCTGCCGCCAATGCGCTGTACTGCTCGGCGGTGCGAACCGTCGGCAAACCTGGCTGGCTCGGCTGGAATGTAGCTGGGCTGGCAACTGCAAGTTGCCATGTGGCTGGATGGCTGGGTGGGGCAGGGGTGGGCAACTCGGCTAGCGGCTGCCCAGCGGGGAACAGGTTGTCAAAGTCAAACTCGAACGGCACTGCGGCTGGCGGCTCAGTGGCTGGGGCGGCGGCAGTAAACTGCGCTTCGTCCTCAGCCGCAGGTTCGCTGGTCGCAGCGGGCGCAGGGGTTGGTTCAACCACGCTGGCGGTGGTAGTTGGCTGGGCGGAGCTTGCGCCTTCCTCTACCCCGCTCTTGTTGTTCAGTCTTGCCACCACCGCCAGCGGTTCGATGTCGGCGGCCTGCACTGGCATCAAGGCGGCGGTGGCAGGCGGCAGAGCCGGGGGGGGCGCAGTCTCCTGCCCCCAGGTGAGCAGTTCGCTGACCGCCTGGAAGGCTTCGCCGTCGGCAGCCAGGGCGAAACTAACCTGATGCTCGAAGTCTTGGGCGGCGGTCAGGCTGGCGATCTCGGTTAGCTGCTCGATCAAGACGGCCTGCGCGTCCAGCCCCGCCTCCTCCTGATCCAGCGGAGCGGCGGCGAGTGCGGCCTGGGTGCGATCTAGCAGGCGGCTCTGGTCGGCGCGGGGGATGTGGTAGCTGTCAGCCTCGTCCTCTGGCTCCTGCTTGAGCGTGTCGAAGAACAGCCAGTTGCCGTCGGCGAAAGGCTGGGCGATCACCTGCCAGCGGGCGGGTGCGATGTGCTGCACCACCGGCTTGAGCAGCAGCACGGCGATCAGCCCGATCAGCACAGCAGTGACGACGAAAGGGATGACGATGCCTGCGCTGGCATTGAGGGCGAAGATCAGCAGCACCGCCACCACCACCGCCAGTGGTAGAGAAAGCAGCCACCAGCCGAGACCACGGAAGAAGCCCCTCCAGAGCAAGGCATAGATTTGGGCAGCGACCATAGCGGGGCTGGCTGCCTCACCGTCGCTGCTGCGGGCGGGGGTCTGGCCGACGGCGAAAGGGAGGTTGACCTCACTGGCCGCCACTGCTGGCTGTTCGCTGACTGGCTGTTCGCTCACGGGTTGCTGCTTACCTGTTCTTCCAGCACGAGGCTGGCGGGACTGCCTGGGGCTGGCGGGTCGGCGGGGCTGGGTAGGGCTGGCTGTTTGCCGCCACCTGCCGCCCCCAGTGAGGCAGCGGTCACTTCGCTCTTGAGCAGCCGCTTGGCGGCGGTGATCGCCCGCAGCAGCCGTTGGTTAAGCAGGCTGGTCAGGACGCTGCCACCCCCCACCTTCGGCGGCTCGTCTGCGCCACGCACGCGTAGCATACCAGCCGCGTCAAGGTTGAAGCGGTTCTCCTCGTCCACCGACTGTTCGCCAACTACTACACTGGGGGCAACCTCTATCGCGCCTTGCGGGCTAACCACGCTAGGCGACATCACTTGCGCCTCACGCTCAATCGTCGCTCCTGCTAGGGCGAAAGCAGCCCCAACTAGTGCGCCCACCCCCACCGCCAACTCGCCCTCGCTGACCGCCCAGCGGCGCACCTGGCAGTTCGCACCCAGCCCGATGCTGGCGGCATGAACGCTGCGGATGCGGCAGCCGCTGCCCACCTCTACCCGCCCGCCCGCGATGATGTAGCCGCTGACCGTCGCCTCCTCCTCCAAAGTCACGTCGCCGAGGGCGTAGATGTGACCGCGCAGGGCTGCCTTGCGCCCGACCCGCACATTGTGGGCGAAGATATTACCGCTGCCACTACTATTGGCTGGGAGGACGACATCGCGCTCAAGCTCCTGCTTGCGGCGGGGATAGAGGTCTCCCTGCCACTCTGCCGCTGGCGGACTAAGGGGCTGACGGGGGCCAACTGGCTTGCGCGGAGCAAGTACTGCTGTGTTCTCGGCGTGGGCCTTCTCGCGCTCGTCCAGCTTAGTCGCCACCCGCTGGCGGTCAACGAAGGTGGGGACGGCCTCATAGATCGTCGCCAGCAGTTGACGAGCGGCGGGGATGCTAGAAGGGTCGAGGCTGGCGGCTAGCTGCTGCGCCCTTTCGTACATCTTACGTAGCACCTCATCAGTAAGCTGGCCGGTCGCCGCCTGCAAGTCCTCCAGGGCAGCGGTGACAGTCTGGTAACGGTCTTTAGGCTGCTTGGCGAGCATCTTGAGGATTATGCGGTCGAGGGCCGTGGGCAGGCGGTTGTTGAGGCTGCGGGGCGGCGGCACCGGCTCGTAGAGATGGCCCATGATCACCTGCTCTGGTGTGCCAGCAAACGGCTCCTTGCCAGTCAGCATCAGGTAGGCTACCACGCCGAGGCTGTACTGGTCGGCAGCAGGGCCAGGGGCTGCCGTCCCCTTGCCCAGCCGCTCCGGGGCGATGTAGGCCACTGTGCCGATAGCCCTGCTCTCACGGGTCAGGTTCGCGTCGCCGCTCATCTTGGCGATGCCAAAGTCGGCCAGGCACCAGCGCAATACCACGCCGTCCTCGCGCTGGTACAGAATGTTCTCTGGCTTGATATCGCGGTGGACAACCCCCTGGGCGTGGGCGTAGTCGAGGGCGGCGGCGAGCGGGGCAAGGATGGTCACTGCTGTTTCCAGGTTGACCTTGCCTTCCTTCTGCTGCTTGAGGTAGTCGCTGAGAGACCCGTCCATGCACTCCATCACGATAAAGGAGGTACCGTTCTGCTCGCCCACGTCGTACACGGCGACGATATTAGGATGCTGCAACTTGCGGCTGAGGTTGATCTCGCGGCGAAAGCGGCGCACGTCTTCGCTGCTCGCTCCCGACTGCCGCAGCAACTTGAGGGCTACGACATTGCCGCCATCGTCGCGGGCGCGGTAGACCTCGGCCATGCCGCCCCTACCCAGTTCGTCTATGATCTCGTAGCTGCCAATTCGGTCGCCTGCGCGCATCTTTACCCTCGCTTGTTCTCCCGCTGGGGTTGTGTGCTGCAATTTTAGCACACCTGTCCACCCAGTTTCAATCTTTCAGCAGCTACGGGCCAGAATAGGGTATAATCCACCCCGTGAGCCTCCCTGCCGCCCAACAACCGCATAACCGACCGCCTGTCGGCTGGCAGGCCGCTGCCCTGTTCTGTGGGGTGGTGGCAGTGCTGCTGCTGACGATGAGCGGCCATCAGTACGCCCGTGACGAGGAGACGCTCTTTGCAGTCACGGAGACGCTGGCCCGCTATGGTCACTTCGACCTCGCGCCCGACATTCCCCTGACGGTCGTTACCGCCAGCCCTGGGGGAGGCTACTACGCGCCCTACGGCCCGCTCAAGCCGCTGCTGCAACTGCCGCTCTATTTGCAAGGCAACGCAGCAGCCCACGACTACCCAGCCGCCTTCCAGCCGTTCATCACCCGCCTGTATGTGGCGGCCTTCAATCCGCTGGTGCAAGGGGCGATTGCCAGCCTGCTGTTCCTGCTAGTTGTGCGCTTTGGCTACCGGGTGCGGACGGCGACCAGCGTCGCCCTGCTGTTCGCCTTCACCACCTTCGCCTTCCCCCACGCCCGCACCGGCTTCGCCGAACCGCTCTCCTGCCTGCTGCTGCTGCTGGCTACCTACCTGCTCGCGCCCCTGACTGACCGCAAACGCGGGTGGCTGGCGGCAGCATTGGCCGGTGCCTGCCTGGCACTGGCGGCGGCTACCAAGTTCCAGAACCTGCTAGTGCTGCCTATCTTCGCATTCTGGGTGCTGGAGCCTGGTCGCTGGTTGGACTGGTGGCGGGGGCGCAAGCCCCTGAGCGCGGGCGCACCAGGCCCACCACTGCGCGTCCTGTGGCGAAGGATAGTGGCCTTCGCCGTCGGCTTTGGGTTGGCCTACCTGCCACTGGGCCTCTACAACAGCCGGGCCTTCGGCGGGCCGTTTACCAGTGGTTACGGTAGTGGCGACGGTATCATCCTGGTCACGCCCTTCTTCGACGGCCTCTACGATCTGTTGCTTAGTCCAGGCAAGGGCTACTTCTGGTTTGCGCCGCCCACTGTCCTGTTCTTCTTTGCCATTGGGCGGTTCTGGCGGGCGCAGCGGTCACTGGCGGCGGTCTGCGTAGCGATCATCATTGCACACCTCATCTTCTATGCTACCAACCGCTTCTGGCATGGTGACGGCTCGTGGGGGCCGCGCTATCTGATGCCTACCCTCCCCTTCGCCCTGCTCCCTGTCGCAGCTCTGGTAGAGGATGCCTGGGCGGTGCGCCAATATGCAATGCGGGCGGCAGTGATCGGGCTGGCGGTGTTGGGCTTGAGTGGGCAACTGTTCGGCGCGGCGGTCAACTTCGACACCTATATCAACCTCACCTACAACCAGCGAGCCAACAACACAGCGGCTGGCGACGATTATCGCTACTACACGGTCGCTGGTTCGCCCCTGCTCGGCCACGCCCGCCTGCTAGCGACGAGGCTGGGCCAGTGGCAGGCCAACCCGCCCGCTAGCCTGGGGCTGACCAGCGGTTGGAGCGTCAACGAGGGGGCGGCGGCCAACCTGCCACGCTGGACTAACGGCAGCGGCGTGGCCCAGATCAACTACCCTGCTGCCTATACGCTGACCGTGCTGATCGCCGACCATCGTCCGCCCAGCCTGCCACGGGCGAAGGTACGGGTGCTGCTCGGCGGCCAGCCTGCTACGGCTAGCCTGGCTGCGGACGGCATACACACCACCTTCGCCGCCTCTAGCAGTGGCAACCGAGAGCTAGTGATCGCCAGCGATACCTGGAACCCCGCCCAGGTTGGCATTGCTCGCGACGAGACTCTAGGGGTCAGCGTGGAGCAAATAGCGGTCTATACAGCGGAGGGGCTGCTGCCGCTCGCATCTGCACCCAACCTGCCCGCCATGCCATTGCGGAGCGCAAAGCAGCGGTTCGACTGGTTCTACCGCACCGACTACCCCCACCTGCTCGACCACTGGTACTGGTACGCCAGCCGCAGCGGACTCGATCCCGCCGCCGTAGCCCGTCTGTCGGGGGCGGTGGGCTGGCCGTGCCTGGTTCTGCTGCTTATCGCCGGTGGCTGCCTGCTGATCGGGAGGCGTAATGGCTAAGGGGAAGATGAAGACCCAGGGGCAGAAGGTCTGCTTGCTCAACCTGACGACGACGACCAAGCAGGGTGGGGTGGAGACGTTCGTCTGGGAGTTGGGCCGCGAGTTGGCAGCACGGGGCTACGCGGTGACGGTGGTTGGTGGGCGCGGGCCGATCCGCCACGACTACCCAGGGGTGCAGGTACGCACCCATCGCTTCATCAGCCGCGAGGGGTGGCGGCGGTTGCCGTTGCTGGGGCGGCAGTATGGCCTGACCAAGCTGCTTGAACGGCTCAGCTTCGCTGTCTTTGCTCTGCCTGCACTGCTGCGCGCCCGCTACGATGTGATCCACATTCAGAAGCCTTACGACCTGCCCCTGGCCGCGGTGGCGCGCTGGCTGACGCGGGCGCGGCTGCTGTTCGGCTGTCATGGCCGCGACTACTGGGCGGGCGACCGCTTCTTCGTGCGCTTCGTAGATGGAGCGGTGTCATGTAGCCGCTTCAACGCAGCCGAAATCCACGACCACTATCGGCTCCACCCCCAGGTCGTCTACAACGGCTTTGACACCCAGCTATTCTCCCCCCGCCCGCCCGCCGCCGAGCTAATGGCCCGCTATGGGCCGAAGATGATCCTCTTTATGGGCCGCTTGATCCGCTGGAAGGGAGCGCAGTACCTGATCGAAGCTCTCGCCCTGGGCAAGGAGGTAGGCGACCCGCTAGCCGATGCACAGGTAGTGATTGCTGGTGATGGCAGCTACCGCCCCCAGCTTGAGGCTTTGGCCCGCGAGTTGGGAGTGGCAGAGCGGGTGAGCTTTGTTGGCGACATACCACACAGTGATGCCCCACGCTACATGGCGAGTGCCGCCGTGGTGGTTGGCACAAGCTTTGCCAACGAGACCTTTGGTATGGTGCTGTGCGAGGCCTCGGCCTGCGCCCGCCCCCTGGTTGCCAGTGACTTCGGTGGCTTCCCTGAAGTAGTGAGGGCGGGCGAGAGTGGTCTGCTCTACCCGCCCCAAGATGCGCCCGCCCTGGCCGCTGCCCTACGCCGCATCCTCAGCGACCCCGCCGCTGCCGCTACCCTGGGCGCAGCGGGTCAGCAGTACGTCAACGCCAACTTCACCTGGGCGGTAGTGACCGACCGGGTGGTGGCGGCCTACGAGCGGGTGGTGGTAGAAGGTAGGCAGGGTTTAGCGACTGTGACCATTTCTGCAACCTTGCGGCAATGCGCTGGCGAAAACCTCGCATTGGTGGCCCAATAGTTGGTATAATAGGCAATTGTGTGCTGGCGATGGGCCGCACACTCGTTGTCCCCTGGTGGCTCGCGCTGCGTGGCGCGGCTGTTGGGTTGTGATGACCCGTGTTAGAAAGGAAAGAATTGAAGAAGATCAACCGTCTGGTAGCCCTGCTGTCTGTGCTGCTGGTAGTTGTTTTTGCCCTGGGCGCGTGTGACAATGCCACCGCCACTACCCCAACCGCCGCCACCGCGGTGGCAACCAGCCCGGCGGCTACGAGTACCCCGCCTGTCGCCACTCCGCTGGCAACCAGCCTCGCGGCTACTAGTGTGGCTACCACGGCGGCCACTGTTGCTAAGCCAGCAGCTACACCCACCAGCGTCGCACAGGTTGCCACCAACACCCTCACCACTGCCGATGCGCCCAACACTCCTGTGACTGGTTGTGGCATGGGGACAATTGCTGGCCTGCAAGTGGACAAAGCAAAGCTCGGCAAGGAGCTAAATGTCTACCATTGGTCGGACTACATAGACCCCGAACTGCTCAAGGAGTTCGAGCAGTGCTATGGCGTACACGTCACCCTCGACACCTACACCTCGAATGAGGAGCTGCTAACTAAGATTCAGGGCGGCGTGACTGGCTACGATGTGGCAGTACCCAGTGACTATATGGTGGGTAAGATGGCTGGCCTCAACTTCCTGGCCGAGATCAACCTCAACAACGTGCCGAACGTGGCTGGGATCGACAAGCGGTTCCGCAGTCGCGACTTCGACCCACAGAACAAGTATTCGCTGGCCTACACCTGGGGGACGACCGGCATTGCCTATGACAGCAGCAAGGTCAGTCCCGCGCCCGATAGCTGGAACATCCTCTTTGACCCGACCTACAAGGGCAAGATCGGCCTGCTCGACGATAGCCGCGAGACGATTGGCGCGGCCCTCAAGCTGCTGGGCTACAGCTACAACAGCGTGGACAAGGCCCAACTTAATCAGGCCCGCGAGAAGCTGATTGCGCAGAAGCCGCTGATCAAGGCCTATGATGGCACCAACCTGCAAAACATGAGTACCGGCGACATTGACATTGCCCAGATGTATGTTGGTGATGCCCTGCGGGTGGCGCAGACCCGCCCGACCGTCAAGTATTTCATCCCTAAGGAAGGCAGCACCATCTGGCAGGACAACCTGGTGATCCTCAAGACGGCTCCGCACAAGTACGCCGCCGAGGTCTTCCTCAACTTCATGCTCGATCCAGAGATTTCGGCGCGTAACAGCAACTACATCCAGTATGCTGACCCGATCCCCGCCGCGATCCCGATGATCGACAAGTCGCTGACCAGCAACAAGTCGCTCTACCCCGACCAGTCAGTGCTGGACAAGCAGGAGGCGATCAAGGACCTGGGCGACAACACCGAACTCTACGAGCGCATCTACACCGAAGTGAAGAACCAGTAGCCAGCCCTTTAGCTGACCTCAAGCGGCCTCGGACGAAAGTTCGGGGCCGCCTTCTATTTGGCGGGAACTATTCCTCCCCCCTGGTCGTCTTGATCGCAACGAACCACCGATCATGAGAATAGACCACAGAAAGGGAATACCGCCATGCGTAAGTTGCTCAACCGCAAGCTGTTTGCTGCTCTCGCCCTCGTCGCCATCTGCGCGACCCTACTCCTCAGCCTTAGTGCAGGCAGGATGAACCAGAACTTCAGTACAGTCGCCTCCACCCTGGGTACCGACTCCGCTGCTGTCAGCCGGGGGGGTGGCGAGCGGGCAGCCACTGGTGCGCCACCCAGCAGCCTCCACTTGCAAGCCGCCCCAGCAGACGATGCAGCGAAGGCTCCGGCTTACTACGCCAGCAGCCTGCCTGCTACGTCGGCAGGCAGCGGCGGTGGGGCCACTAGCAGCGCGCCAGGCGTTGCTCTGCGCGGCGGCACTGCACCACGCAACAGCACGTTCTCTATTGATGCCAGTGGCAGTGGGCGGGGGGGGTCAATCGCTGTGCTGCCCACGCAGCCGGTGCAGTCGCAGTATCAGGGGCCGAGCGGCCTGACCGCTGGCACGGTGGATGACAATGCCAGCTACCCTGACTATCTCAAGTATATCGCTGGCGCGCAGCAGTACAATGCCGCCAATGCCGACCTCAGCGAACGCTACTTCGTGCAGGTGGCGGACGGTAGCCAGCGGCCTGTTGCCGACGCGCAGGTGAGCATCAGCGACGGCCAGCAGGCGATCTTCAGTGGGCGTACGACCAGCGACGGGCGCATCGCCTTCTTCCCTCGCGTTTTCGGCAGCCAACAGCAGAGCTTCACGGTGCAGGTCAACCGTGATGGAGCGAGTAGCGTCGGGGAAATAGTGCGGGGCAAGACCCAGACTCTCGCCCTCACCCTAGCCACCCAGCAGACGGTCAGCAATCTCGACATCGTGTTCCTGTTGGACAGCACTGGCAGCATGGGCGACGAACTCGACCGCATCAAGGCGACGATCTTCACGATCAGCCAGCGGATCGGCCAGTTGCCTGGCAGCCCCCACGTCCGCTTCGGCCTCGTCACCTACCGCGACCGCAGCGACCAGTATGTGAGCAAGCATTGGGATTTTACCAGTGACGTAGCCACCTTCTCTAGCAACCTGAACACGATCCAGGCAGACAATGGCGGCGACACGCCAGAGGATTTTAATGCAGGCCTGGCTGACACGCTCGACAACCTTAGCTGGAACAGCGACCAGCAGCACAGCCTGCGCTTGGTCTTCACCGTCACCGATGCGGCCCCGCACAACGACTACAGCGACGAGGCTGGCTACGGCCTGCTGATGCAGAAGGCAGCAGCGCGGGGGATCAAGGTCTTCACTGTCGCAGCCAGCGGCATGACCGACGACGGCGAGTACATCTACAGACAGGTGGCTGCCTACACGCAGGCGAAGTTCGTCTTCCTCACCTACGCGAACGGGGTTAGCGGGGCGGCAGGCAGCGCGACCGATATGCACGTCAACCAGTACAGCACCAACAACCTCGACGAGGTGATCGTTAGCCTAGTGGCCGCCGAAGTGGGCAACCAGAGCAAGGGGATTAGCCTGCAAAAGGTGCAGCCGATCAGCGACATGGTTGCGCCGCAGCAGGGCAGCGGTGGCGAGCAGAACCCAGCCAACCTTGCCTGGCCGCTGGCAGGTGCGTTGCTAATTGGCGGCGGCATGGCTCTGGCTTATCGGCGTGGGCAGCAGGTGCAGCGGCCCACCTCTCAGCCTGCGTCACTTGCAGAGTGCAAGGCAGACGAGAAGGCGAACGAGGCGGAGCTAGCCAGCGGGGATTACGGCCTGTTGCCCCCGCCCTGGTTCTGGCAGAGCCAGCCACACGAGGGGACGCGGCGTGTCTAGCGACTGGTTAGCAGCAATAGCAAGTCCATAGCAATGTTAGCCTCCCCCTCCACACTACAAGTGCGAGGGGGAGGCTGTTACATCCCCACCAGTGCCTTGATTCTGCTAATCTCAGCTTCGGTTGCTTCTTCGCCAGCTTTGATAAACTCACGGTACTTGTCTACCTCGAAGCTGTTGTACATCCCCACTTTGGGGCTGATCAGCACGCTGTAGGGCTTGGTTTTCAGCAGGGCGACCAGGCTCTCACTTACTTCGCGCATACTGAAGACCGTCTCGAAGATGCTTGGTGCCTGCTTCGTCCCCTTCTTCTTGCGGACGCTGCGGTAGGCGCGCTCCTCGATGGGTGGGATTGTGTTGCTGGCGATGATGATGTCCGCCCCTGCCTCGTCCAGGGGGCTGCACGGCACTGGGTTGACCGCCCCACCGTCGGTCAAATACTCACCGTTGAGGAAGTGGGGAACAAAGAGGCCGGGGATCGACGTGCTAGCCCGCACTGCGTCGGAGATTGAGCCGCTGCTGAGGATCACCTCACGGCCCTGGTAGACTTCGGCGGCGACGATGTAGAGGGGGATATCCAGGTCTTCAAAGCGCGCGTCGTGAGTCAGTTCGCGCACCCAGTTGGTGGTACTGTGGCCGCGCAGGATGCCCTGGCGTGGCAAGGTGATGTCCCAGTATCGCCAACCAGTGCGTGGGTTGCCGCGCCGGGCCATTTCGCCCGCCCAGGCTGTCAACTCCTCGCCGTTGAGGCCGACCCGATTGGGGTCGCCCTTTGGCACGCCCGCAACCATCAGTGCGCCAACCAGCGACCCCATGCTCGTCCCTGCCACCAGGTCAATAGGGATACCCGCTGCTTCTAGTACCTTGATCACCCCAACGTGGGCCAGGCCATGACCAGCACCGCTGCTGAGGGCCAGGCCCACGCTGCGGCGGGTGATGCGCCGGGCCATCCGCGCCAGATTTGGGCGACTAGCGTTGTTAACGCGCCACAGCTTGCCCACAGCTACTTCGCTAACCCAGGCCGCACTGGTGCCACCCACCAGCAGGATCGCGTCCATCGCCTGGGTTGCTGCCTCGCTTGCCTCGCGCCCGGCACTAGGCAGCCGCACTAGCGCGTATTCAAAGCCGCCCTGATCTAGCAGGCGGCTGACTGCCTCATTAAATTGCCCATCGCTGACATGCAAGGCGACCGGGAACAGACCCACCTCGTCGGCGATCATGCTGACCATCTGGCGCGGGTTCTCCAGGTTGAGCTTGAGGTTGGGGGCAATGGAGTTGTCGGCCAGGATGTCCAGGATCACCACTGGGCTGCCCACCTGCTGCACAATCGTCTTCGCCAGTTCCAGCCCATCGGTGCCACGCAGGCCGACGATCTGGTACTTTTTGTTGGCGAAAACCTGGGTATCGGCCTTGCGCAGTCGCTGGGCCAACACCCGACTAACGGTGAGAGCAATGGTGGGGTAGTCGGCCAGCAGCTTGTCGAAAAGCTCTTTAGTAAGCACAAGCAATTCTGCGTCAATGCTAACGACGATGCCAGCACTACGCGCCTCACCGGTCAGCAGACCCATCTCGCCGAAGTGTGAGCCAGGGCCGAGGTAAGCCAGCACGATCTTCTCGGTCTCCACATCGGAAACCACGCGCACTTGGCCGGTTTCGATGATGTACATGGAGTCGGAGGGTTCACCCTCGGTGCAGACGATTTCGCTCTTGCGCTTGCGAACGAAGTGCAGTTGCTGGCCGATCTCGGTCAGTTCCTCGGTGGAGAGACCGCTAAAGAGGTCGATCCGCGATAGGGAGCTAGCCCGCAGGTGCATGGCGGCGTGCGCGTCTTCCACATCCAGGTCACCATCAAGGTTGATGTCACGGTTAGGCGGTTGCAGGTCCAAGCCGTCAATCCTCAATCTTTCGTTTCTTTCCTTCTCAGCCACCAGCCCACCACCTTCCTCGCAGCCCCCGTGCCTTAACCGGCACCCGATTTCCACCGTCATTATAGATCAGCGCAAGCCGTCTGGTCAACTCGATACTCTGGCGAACCAAAGTTGCCGGGCGAAGACTGGCTGCCTGCCTTAGCGAGCAACCCTGGGCCGCCTGCCGTACTCTGTTGACTAACTAAGCCCCCTTCCACTATAATGCCCCGCAGGAGAGGCGGTGTGCGCTAAATGGGTAGCCAATACAACGTGGGCAGCGTCAACACTGGCGGTGGGCTGGCAATAATAGGCACGGGCAACAGCGTGACCGTGGTGCAGGCTCCTGCGGGCCTGCTGGCGGCCTTTGACCAGATTACCCCCATTTTGGTGGACGAAACCCCCCTCTACCAGCATCTATGGGAGCCGCTGGCTGTGCCAGAGTGGCCCCACTTCGCGGCTGACAGTGACCGTGCAGAGGACGTGCCGCGCAAGCTCTATGCTGCCCTGCGCCAACGGGTCACCAACCTGCCCGATGACCGCCGCAACTACCTGCAACTGCTGGTCGCCCCCCTCGGCTGGGGCAAAACTACCCTGCTGATGCGGCTTGCTGCCGACCTCTGCCGCCAGCCCGATACGGCGGTGATCTGGCTGCGGGCCACCGCCGACGATGCAGTAGATCGCCTCAAGCCGCTGATTGCCGACACTGCTAGTGGCCTGGGGCGCGGGCGCAGGCTCTACGTCTGCATGGACGACCTGCTGACCGTGCCGAAGGTAGCTGCCTTCCTGCGCGAATTGCGTACCGTCGCGGGCAACTGCGCCCAGGTGGTGGTAATTGGCGCAGCCCAGCCAGAGCAGTTGAGCGATCCCGCCCTCGACTCTGGCGGCGACATCCACGCTGCCCTCGCGCCGCTGGTCAAGGACAGTGAACCCGATCTCGTCCTCGCTACCTTTGATGATGGGGAACTAGGCTCGCTCTACAACTTGCTCGACCGTCATAGCCAGCTTTGCGACAGGGTGGACATCAACCCCCCACCTGCGCCCCTCGAACTGACTGCTGTGATAGGCAAGCAGCTAACCCCACCCTTGACCGACGAGGCAACCCTGCGCCAGCCTCGCCAGGCGATCAACCTGCTGACACGCGGCGAGTTGCTCAAGCAGGTTGTAGAGCAGAAGCTAACTGCCCTACAGGGGAGTGGCGACTTCAGCAAGGTCAGCGAGCGCGCTCCCCTGGTTGCAGTCTACGATTTCGTGACCCTGCTTGGTCGCCTGGGAGTCGCCACCCCACCGCAGTGGTTGGCCGAACTGAGCAAGGGCAACCCCACCTTGCAGAAGGTCATCCTCACCATCTACGCAGAGGGTGACAAAGATGTAGTGCAGGTGATGCGCCTGAACACTGCTGACAACTCGCTGTCACCGATGCACCCGCTTGACGCGCAGGCTGCCTATGAGCTGCTGCACCAGGACGACGGCTCGAAGTTGAAGGCCTACGCTGGGATGTTCGCTACCGTCCCTCTCGGCGCACAAGACTCCGCCCTGCGGATGCTGCATGGCCTGGTCAACGACCCCGTTGCTGCCCAGCAGGGTGCGAACCTGGCGCGTGGCCTGCTCGACGGCAACCCGACGAAGGTGCAGCAGTTGCAGGCTGCTGCCAACTGCCACCAGCTTGGCACCGCCTGGGCCTCCCTCTACAATCGCCTCGGCCAGTTCCCAGCGGCGGTTTCGGTAGCTAGCGAAGCAATCAAGCGCGGCGGGGCAGTAGCTGACCTCTGCTCGGCCTACCGCCAGCGGGGGCAAGCCTTCCACAGTCTCGGCGATGCCATGCGCTCTGCCGCCGACTATGCCCGTGCCACCGCTCTCTGCCCACCTGCTGCCCCGCTAGAGCAGGCTAACAAGCCTCCCACCGCCCAATCCCCTGCGCTGCCGATGCTTGCTGGGGTTGGAGCGGTGGTGGGCGGCGTACTGGTCATCCTCCTGGTCACAGGCGTGTTCAGCGGCGGGCGCAAGGCAGAGCAGTTCCTCGGTTATTGGCTGAACGTGGGGGGGGCGACCACCGCTCTGCCCAGCCTCGACATCCAAAGCGCGAATCAACGGATCACTGTCGCTGGGGCTTACGGGCGGGGGCAGGCGACCTTCGACGGCGGCAACCTGCACGCTACTCTGCGGGTACCCACCGCCAGCACACCCGTCGCCCTCGCCTACAGCGGCCTGCCAGCACCCGCCGCGCAAGTTACTAGCCATGACCTTACCCTCAGCCTGAATAGCACCGCTACGGAGCTACAGGTGGTGGATGCCAGCATGGGCGGGGCGATAGACCGCTTCCGCAAAGGTAGTCCCCCTGTGCTACGCCCCTCCGTCAGCCCTACTGCGGATCAGCCGCCCGCTATTACCCCGCCGATGCTCACTACCCGTGTTACCGTCATCAACCTACCGGCGACGGCTAGCCATACAGTACTGCCCAGAGCAACGGCTAGCGCAACCAGCACTGCTGCGGCCAGTGGGACTGCTACCCTTACCTCGTCGCCCACAGCCGCCGCCAGCAGGAGTGCTACCCTCACCTCGTCACCCACAGCCACCGCCAGCAAGACTATTACCCCGTCGGCTGGTGGCATTACTGGAACAAAGCAGACCGCAAGCCCCACCGTCACTCGCCAGTTCCGCACGTTCCCGACCCGCACTGCTACCCCATTCCGTCCGCCGCCGAACAATACTGTGCGACGGGCGACCGCCACTGCTACGCGCCAGCTTCCCGCCACGCCTGGTGGCACT
>Ga0123337_10002782_pt1 | contig 19467 bp, 20 predicted proteins | sample frozenSSSSmetaG_FD_89792 | JGI IMG/M metagenome (GOLD analysis project Ga0123337, IMG submission 89792) | Glacier valley bacterial and archeal communities from Borup Fiord, Nunavut, Canada, to study Microbial Dark Matter (Phase II) -... | ecosystem: Environmental > Aquatic > Freshwater > Ice >... | reverse complement strand
GTTATGCTCTATGACCCGCAGGCGGGACGTAGCACATTTCTGGCTTTTGACAAAGCGTTAGCAATCGCGCAACAGACAACGGTACAGAGTTGGGGGCAGCGTTGGCAGATTCTGGTGGGTGCGTTCCTTGATCGCTCGCGCTGTATCATCAATGGAAATTGCTCTACAGGTGATGATATTCTTGTGCTAGACCGCCAAACGGGGAAGATTGGACAGTATGTTTTCTCCTTCGGGCGAAAATTCCAGGTGTACGACAATCGTTCGCAGGCTTTCCTGCGCCAGGGCGGTGCACCAGACAAACGCCTGAATAACGTTGATACCACTACGTTCAGTCTTTTGAACACGCTTTCAACAAATATTCATGACGAGGAGCTGTACTAGGGAACGTCGCGTTGTGTATCCGGGGGCATAGTGGGTGCTTGCCCCCAACCACACCGACTTGTTTGGATTGATGTTTTGCTTTAGGTGATACAATGGCCTATATGCGACACATATTTCTGATTGGGCTTTCGGGGAGTGGCAAGAGTACGGTAGGGCGTCTGCTTGCATACAAGCTACAGGTTCCCTTTGTTGACAGCGATGTTTTGGTAGAAGCGGCGTGTGGGGAACGTATCCCCACTATCTTTGCCCAGCATGGTGAGACGTATTTTCGTGTGCAAGAGAGCCGTGTACTTGCTGACGTTGTTCAAGCAACCCAAAGTGGGGCTGTAATTGCGACGGGTGGTGGGGCTATTGTACGCGAAGAAAATCGTATGCTGATGGCACGGCATGGTGTACGTATCTGGTTGCAGACCGACCCTACTCTTGCCCTTGAACGTTTGCAAGCACAACACATCGCTGCCCTTGCCCTGACCGCCACGCCCGAAATACGTCCTCTACTCACAGGTCTCGACCCTTTAGCCGCACTTACCACACTGCTCGCTTCCCGTCACACTTTTTATGCAGAAGCGGAGATTGTTTGTAATACAAGTGGGAAAAACGAAGAACAAATTGCACAGGAGATACTTGTCATGCTCACAAACGTTGAAACATCAGAAGAACAGAGTGCGCCAATTATACGCCATGTGCAGATTGGTGAAGGTTATGATGTCGTTGTTGATTGGGGCGGAATAGACCGCTTAGGCCAGTATCTTGTGGAACGTTCGCTTGCCAAGCGCGTCTTTGTTTTTACAGATAGCAATATTAGCCAATTGTATGGACATGGTGTTCTTCAAAACTTGACGCAAGCAGGTTTCGACCCGCACCTCTATGTTGTTCCAGCAGGTGAAAGGAGTAAGTCGGCAGAGCAGTTAAACGCTCTCTATGACTGGTTACTAGAACAGCGAGCCGAGCGGCGCGAAGCGATTATTGCGCTCGGCGGAGGCGTGGTTGGCGACCTTGTTGGCTACGTCGCAGCAACGTATCTGCGTGGCGTACCGTTGATACAGGTTCCAACATCGTTGCTTGCCCAGGTTGATGCCGCCATAGGCGGCAAAACAGGTATCAATCATCCACGCGGGAAAAACTTGATTGGCGCGTTTTACCATCCACGTCTCGTGCTTGTTGACCCAGCACTTTTGCGAACCTTACCGATGCGCGAACGAACTGAGGGATGGGCAGAAGTCGTAAAGTATGGTATCATACTCGACGCTGAATTGTTTACACAACTTGAGGTCAATGCCCAGGTATTGCGAAGTTTTGAGCGTCCCCCTGTCTCACTTGTTTGTCAAATAATCGCACGATGCGTCGAACTAAAGGTGATGATTATTGAAGAAGACGAGCGCGAACAAGGGCAGCGGGCCATTCTCAACTATGGACATACAGTTGCACACGCCTTAGAAAATGTCGCAGGTTACGGCGAATGGTTGCACGGTGAGGCTGTATCGTTGGGTATGGTCGCGGCTGCTCAACTGGCACATGAAGCTGGTATGTTTTCGGCGGCGGATATGGAGAGACAAAATAGTCTGCTTGCAGCACTGGGTCTACCTGTACGGTATAGTGGTTCGGTGCAGGCTAAAGCTATTCTTGCCGCGCTCCAACTTGATAAGAAGGTTTCTGGCAAGCAGGTTCGTTGGATCATGCCGCGGCATGTGGGAGCCGTAACCGTGACAACCATGCCGGATGCGCTGGTAGAGCAGGTGGTGACAACGTTTTTCACGGCGAAAAGAGCGGTATGATGGGAGAAACACTTCGTATTCTGGTATTGAATGGGCCAAACCTGAACACATTGGGAACACGTGAACCGACTGTATATGGTACGGTTACGCTTTCCCACATCCAGGAAATGCTAGAGTCCCAGGGAAAAAAGGCAAATGCGAGTGTAACGTGCTTTCAATCCAATCACGAAGGCGCGTTGATTGATTGCATCCAAGACCATGCCGCTACTATAGACGGCATAATCATCAACCCAGGAGCATTTACGCATTATTCGCTCGCAATCCGCGACGCACTAGCGGCGGTAAAAATTCCAATCATCGAGGTACACATTAGTAATATTTATGCCCGTGAACCGTTTCGTCATCATTCGGTAATGGCCGCGATCTGTACAGGGCATATTGTTGGATTAGGTTGGCGTGGCTATACCCTCGCGCTAGAGGCGTTAGTGGAATTAGTACGCGAACGACAGGGCAAAGAGGAATAACATGAGTCAGGAGAGCGTAACACAGCTCAAGGGCTGGATGCAGGAACAGGGACTTGACGCCTTTCTAGTTGTACAACCACAAAACCGCTCATACCTTAGCGGCTGGTTAAACGATGATGATGAGGGTGCTGGTGTTCTACTTATTAGTCAAACGCAGCAAATTCTTATGACAACCCCTATTTATGCGGAGGCGGCCACAAGCGAAGCACGCGGCTGGGAAGTCACTGTGCCTGCTGCTCGTGAGTACGCGCCTGAGCTTGGTACACTTGCACAAAAATACGGGTGGCAGAAAATTGGCTTTGAAGCAACCGCCGTGTTATACAGCGAGTATATGAAGTATGGCAAGGCTGGTGCTGAGATGTATGAGTTTTTGCCCGTTGAAGAAGATATACTTGGGAAGATGCGGCAGGTCAAACGGCCAGACGAGCTTGCACTGCTCAAACGAGCTATCGCCATCACCGACGAGACGTTTAGCCATTTATGCCAGTGGATTCAGGTTGACATGACCGAAAAAGAGGTCGAGACAGAGATCGCGCGGAAGATGATAGCACTGGGGGCCGACAGTTTAGCGTTCTCTTCTATCGTGGCTTCTGGACCAAACGGGTCGATGCCTCATGCACACCCCAGTTCGCGCAGGATTCAGCGTGGTGAACTTGTCACCATCGACATGGGGGCGCGGTACAAAGGCTATTGTGGCGACATGACGCGCACAATCTGTCTTGGTGAACCCGCAGAGCCACGTATGCGAGAAGTGTACGCGGCGGTACTCAATGCTATGAAGACGTGTGAAGCGGGTCTACACGCAGGCATCTCTGGTAAAGCCGCCGATGCACTGGCACGAAACGCACTGAAGGCGGAAAATTTGGATGCATATTATGTCCATAGTACGGGTCATGGCGTGGGTCTTCAAATCCACGAAGGTCCAAACCTTTCGGCACGCGCGCCAGAAGATGTCATGTTACCCGTTGGGGCGGTTGTCACCGTCGAGCCAGGAGTGTATATCTCCGGCTGGTCAGGTACACGCGTCGAAGATTGTGTCCTGCTTAAAGAAGATGGCGTTGAGGTTTTGACTCAATCATCAACCGATTTAGTCTTGCCACGTTAGAATAGACAAAGTAGTACGTAAATCTTTCTACAAAATATTGCGAGGAGCTTGTATGATTTCCACGGGCGACCTGAAAAAGGGCGTAACTATCGAATTTGAAAATCAGTTGTGCAGCATTCTGGATTGGCAGCACATCAAAATGGGACGTGGCGGTGCTATTGTACGCCTGAAATTGCGAAACCTGCGCACCGGCTCAACCATCGACCGTACGTGTGATGCGGGCGATAAATTCAAGCGTGTCTACCTTGACCGCAGAACCGTGACGTACCAATATCAAGATGGTGACCAGTACCATTTCATGGATACCAGTAGTTATGATGATATTGTGTTAACCTCTGAGCAACTGGGAAGCGCGAAGAATTTTCTTATTGATGATATAGAGCTTGATCTTATCCTTTTCAATGAAGAACCGCTTTCTGTTGAGCCGCCAGAAAAAGTGGTTTTAGTTGTTACGTATACCGAGCCGGGTTACAAGGGCGATACCGCGACTGGTGGCACAAAACCTGCGACGACAGAGACAGGGTTCATTGTACAAGTACCGCTGTTTGTTGCAAATGGTGATAAAATTCGTGTTAACACGACAAGCGGTGAATATGTCGAACGCGCCTAGCATAACAGGATGCTTCTTATAAAACGAAATAACGCGGAGTTTTTTGTATGGATGGAAACGGGTATAACCCCTATAATCTCGACGCGAACTCGAATGGTGAGCATAGTTCTCCCAATTCAGACGCGGCGCAGACCCTTATCAGCATCGAGCAATTACAGCGTCTGGTACAACTGCTCGACCATAGCGACGTTTCAGAGATCGAGCTAAAGCGTGTCCACGAAGGAACGCGTCTGGTGCTGCGTAAGGCTAACGAACGTTCGGATGTGCAAATGCAGCAACTGGTAGTGCCGACGACAACGACCTCGCCGCAAGGCGAAACCGCGACAAACGTTGAGACAGCGCATCGTGTGCTGGCGTCACTTGTGGGCGTCTTCCACACCTGGGCAAAGCCAAAGGGTGGCACATTGGTTGCCGTTGGCGACCATGTAAAAGCGGGACAATTGGTCGGTACGATTCAGTCGCTTAACGTAATAAACGAAGTGGAGACCGCGAAGGCTGGGCGTGTCGTTGATATTCTGATACAAGAAGGGCAAGCTGTAGAATATGGGCAGCATCTTATGACCATTGACAGTGCGGAAGGGGCGTAAGCTCTATGCTCGATTATACTGACACCGCCGCTGTTGTGAGTGTTTCGGAACTCTCGCAGTACATCAAAGAGTTACTTGACAGAAACGACATCCTACAGAATATTTGGGTGCATGGCGAGATTTCTAATTACAAAACATATGCCTCCGGTCATTGTTATTTCACCTTGAAAGAGGGAGAGGCACAGTTACTGTGCGTTTTCTTCAAACATGCCCGCGCACGCTCATCTGCTCCTAGCCTACACGATGGGATGGCGGTAGCGGTCAACGGACGCGCCGCGTACTATGAACGTGATGGTAAACTCCAATTTTATGTTGATGCCGTAAAGTTGCTGGGTGAAGGCGTCCTTTTTCAGCGTTTTGAGCAGCTCAAAGCGCAACTGGCCGCCGAGGGACTCTTCGACGAGGCGCGGAAACGTCCACTCCCCTCACAACCCGCGATTATCGGCATCGTTACCTCTCCACAAGCCGCCGCGCTACGCGATATGGTGCGTGTATTGCGAACACGCTATCCCCTGGCACAGGTGTTGCTCTCGCCCTCGCTGGTGCAAGGCGCGGAAGCACCCGTTGCAATTGCGAACGCGCTAGACTTACTAAATGAGCATGGTGAAGCGGATGTTGTGATTGTTGGGCGTGGTGGCGGCTCGATTGAGGAACTGTGGGCGTTCAACGAAGAGGTTGTCGCACGGGCCATCGCTCGCTCGCGCATCCCTGTTATCAGTGCTGTTGGACATGAAACCGATTTTACAATTGCCGATTTTGTCGCGGATCATCGCGCCTCAACCCCGACGGCTGCGGCTGTCGCGGCTGTCCCTGATATTGAAGACTGGCGTGGTAACGTGCGTGAGCTACAACAGGCACTTTATGATACAATGGAAGATCGGCTATTTCGGGTTGGCGAAGAACTTGACCGCACTAAACGTGACCTGCACCGTGCTAGCCCACTGAAGCTAATTGATGATCGGCGGCAACAACTCGATGACACGGTGGAACGATTACACGAGCAGATGCGTCACACGCTTTCTTTAGAGCGTGAGCGGGTGCGCGGGGTCGCGTTGCAACTTCACTCACTTAGCCCCTTGCTCACAATCGCGCGTGGCTACGCTGTTGTGAGGCGCGAGCGCGACCAGACCATTGTAACAAGTGTGGGACAAGTACAAGTAGGCGACACACTTATGCTCCAGGTGCAAGACGGGCAAATTTCGGTTGAGGTCCGTCCTTTTAACAGATGAAGCGAAATTTTTGAAGGTAGGTGGACTGTGGAATCTTTATCTTATGAAGAAGCTTTTACGCGATTAGAGGAAGCTGTTGCGGCACTACAAGATGGGAAACTTCCGCTTGATCGTGCCATGCACTTTTATCAAGAAGGCATGAAACTTGCCCAGCACTGTGATAGCCTGCTGCAAAAGGCCGAGCTTTCGGTGCAACAGGTAAGTATTGCTAGTGATGGGACGTTCAATACGCAACCTATAGACATCTAAAAAAGGAATAGAACACCTCTATGTTACACAATTCGTTGCTGGACAATCGTATTCTGTTGGCGTCTTTTCTCGCATGGGCTGTCGCGCAAATCTCTAAAACCATTCTCGATCTGTTTCGGCAGCGTAAACTTATTCTTACCCGTCTTGTTTCTTCCGGTGGGATGCCGAGTTCACACTCCGCGCTGGTGACAGGGATGGCAACCGCTACGGGTCGTATTAGCGGAATGGGGTCGCCAGCATTTGCCATTGCCGTCGTCATCGCCAGCATTGTCATGTATGACGCAGCGGGTGTACGACGGGCGGTGAGTATCCAGGCGCGTATCCTTAACCAAATGATAGATGAAGCGTTTCAAGGTAGCCCGATGGCGGAGAAGCGGCTCCGTGAACTGATTGGACATACGCCGATTCAAGTCTTCGTGGGTGCTCTGCTCGGCATCGGTGTTGCCCTACTCATGACTGCGTAGTTTGATGAAACAAGAAGTTCCAAAACCAAAGCAGATGCACGTTTAAGAAGTGTGAGTAAATACCGTTGTATGTATTGCTATTTTGAGATATGTGGATTATATTTACGTGAGAAGTTAAACATCGCCAGTACATAGAACAACATAAATAGAGTTTGTCATATGTTGCCTCTAATAGGGGAAAACAACCAACATTCCTCGTTTCCTTGCAATGTTCACTTTAGTAAAAGGTGTCATGGTAAACAATCGGTAGGGAGAACACGCGATGAAGTTACTCGTGATTGACAGTGACCGTGATCTTGTTGAGATGCTTACAAGTTGGTTGAAAATGATCGGATATGAAGTATATCGTGCGTATACGGCGGAACATGCGAGAATGGAGTGGCTGGAACGGAAACCTGATCTTGTAATCCTTGATACCTCTTTCAAAGGAGTGGATGTATTAGCCATGTGTTGTGAGTTGCGGGGCAAACATGATGCGCTCATTCTTGTTGTCACAGATGGCAAAGATGTACAGGACGAGGTGCGTTGTTTAGATGCTGGGGCCGATGATTACTTACGTAAACCCTTTTTCCCTTCGCAACTGCTTGCACGTATTCGTGCTGTCAGTCGGCGGGCGCGAACAACGCTAGAGCAACACCATTCGTCCGTTGTCACGGTTGGCCCCATTCATGTTGACTCGCTACGTAACGAAGTATCTATATATGGTAGAATTATCCGTCTAACGCCCACCGAAAGCAAGATGCTGCATCTGCTCGCCATAAATGCCAACGATGTGTGTACCGCAGGCAAGATTGTGACGCATGTGTGGGGCTATGATGCGGAGGGGGATATAAGCTTGATTAAAGCGCATATTCGCCACCTGCGTCAAAAAGTAGAGCCTGATGCCAGTAACCCATATTATATTTTGACGGTCCCTGGCGTAGGGTATACCATGATGCGTCGCTCTACCGAAGACGCTGATGAGTGCATCCGCCCACTGCGCGTGGTCTCGATGTAAGGCTACCGTCTCACTACTAAATAGGACATTTGGTTTGTTCTATTGCACATTCTTCCGGTTAGATGCATTATAGAGGGAATGATGCGCGTAAAAGAGCGTATACACCGAGGTAGAAAACACAAATATCCTACCTCATAGATTTAAAATGCGAACTTAAAGCGTGGGGCTTTAAGAAGCGAGAAGGCGTAGTACGATGTCTGAGACAACATTTTACGTTCATCCGACAGCAGAGGTTTCCAGTGAGGCACAGGTTGGGGTGGGAACGCGCATCTGGCGACAGGTACATGTGCGCGAGCACGCATCTATTGGTGAGCAGTGTAACATCGGCAAGGGTGTGTACATAGATAGCCATGTACGCATTGGTTCGCGTGTCAAAATTCAAAATCACGCCTCCCTCTTTGAGGGTTTAACTCTGGAGGACGGCATCTTTATTGGGCCGCATGTCTGCTTCACAAATGACCTGATTCCTAGAGCCATTACTCCTGATGGCACACTGAAAGACGGGAAAGATTGGCAGGTGACACCCACGCTTGTCAAGTATGGTGCGTCAATTGGGGCGGGTGCGGTAATCATCTGCGGGATAACTATTGGCGAGTTTGCCTTGATTGGGGCAGGGTCGGTTGTCACTAAAAGTGTGTCGCCTCACGCGCTCGTTGTCGGCAACCCAGCACGTTTTCGCGGCTATGTTTGTCGCTGTGCGCGTCGCTTGGCAGAGGTACACGAGGCTGAGGGGCGACTCGTTGGATGGTGCGAAGCCTGCTCCACGCTCTGTTCTATTCCAGAAGCATAGTGTTGTTAAGCGTTGCAGAGCGTTGCCGCGACAGAAAGCGATACCGATTGTGCCACAAACTAATGCAGCCGGACAGCCCTGGCAGGGTACTCTCCGTGAATTCGCATATATTATTTATCATATACGGCGTTCAAGGTCATTTGGTCGCCTCACGCTCCGGAATACCGAGCGGTTAAGTGTTGCCCATATTTATTTCAGAGCAGGCAAGATAGTGCAAATCGTGGGTAATCGCGGCGACTCGCAGGCTATTTTGCTTGAGTTGAAAGAGTGGACGCGCGCCACAATCCGTTTTGATCGTGGTACAGTACCCAATGCGCCTCAACTTGAAGAAGCATATGAGCAACTGTTAGACGATGTATTGCTAACGTTACGGAAGCGTGGTCTTGTGTTTATTGCAGAAAGACCACGTGTGATTGAGGGTCAATTAACCGCGACGCCAGAGGCCAAGCCGCTAATCACACCCTGGGAGTGGCGGGTGCTTACCGAGGGAACGCGGCGCGTGTCGTTCGCGGTTGCCCATCTCGTCGGTCCTAAAGAGGCGTTTAATGTGCTACGCGATATTTTAGATGATTGTTCAGCAGCGTTTCCCGCGTTTGCGGGTCTCAGCATCGCGCCCTCTGGCTATCTGCAAGTGACGGACGGCTCACAGCTTGACCGTATGCCACGTGAAGACTTACTCGAAGGCTTTGCCGCGCTGCTGGCTATCTGTCAATATTTCTGTTCGCCGATTATCGGTGAGCAAAACGCGCATAGACTGCTGGTGCAAGCTCTGCAAGATGTCGGGCCAGCTCTTGTTAGTCTCGGCGTGTTTCATTTTGACACCCACCTGCTTTCAGGAAGACGGAATTGATCCAGCGGTAGAACAAGTAGAGGTGGCTCCCTCTACTTGTTCTACCCAACTGTCATCCTTGATGGGTGAAGTAGTACGAGAAATCCCCTGGATACACGCGTACCTTTCTATCGTTGCCAACCGCCACGATTTTCGTCGCGATTCTGTCCAGAAAGTAACGGTCATGCGAGACCGCCAGAACCGTGCCTTCAAACTCGTCTAACGCTTCTTCTAACACCTCGGTGGAGGCGATATCGAGGTTGTTTGTTGGCTCGTCAAGCAGTAAGAAATTCGCGTTTGAGAGGCGCAGCCGCGCTATCTGTAAACGGCTCTTCTCACCCCCGCTTAACTGTCCAATCGGCGTATGAATGTCTGCAAATGAAAAGAGCAACGTATGCAAGAAAGAGATTGCCTGCGGTTCCGTCATGTTTTTTAGCCTGCGAACAAAGTCGAGCGGCGTACTAGCAAAGGGCAATGTCTCTTGCTCCTGGGCGTAATAGCCTGTCACGACGCTCGCGCCAATCTTGACATCGCCGTGCGTGGCGGGCAGAATGTTTAGCATCGTTTTGAGGAGCGTTGTCTTGCCACTCCCGTTGGCTCCTACAATGCCGATGCGTTCGCCATAAAGAACGGTCAGGTCGAACGGTTCAAACAGAGTATAGCCATCGATTGATGTGCTTAGTCCCTTGACTTCAAGCACTTTTTTGCCGCTTCGTTCCGCCTCCAACCCAACCTTGATTTTGTCGCGGACAAGGGTTGGCCGATCCACCGCTTCTTCGCGTGCCTGCTCGACCCGCTTCGCCATATATTCCGCTTTGCCCGCGAACTTAGAATTCATTTTTGCCCACCCCTTGAGCCGCCGCATACTGATTTCCAGGCGTTTAATCTCGTCGCGTTGTGCCGCGTACACCTCTTGCAACTTCTCCAGGCGGCGTTGCCGCTCAACCACATAGTAGCTATAGTTGCCCGCGTACGATGAAATTTCACCGTCTTCAAGCTCGAAAATCTTTTTGACGGAGCGATCTAGCAGGTGGCGATCATGAGAGATGATAAGCACGGTTCCTGGGTAATCCTGAATGTAGTACTCCAACCATGCCTTTGCCTGCAAGTCCAGGTGATTGTCTGGTTCGTCGAGAAGCAAAAGATCGGGCATCTGTAAAAGGATACGCGCGAGATTGACCAGTTTTTTCTCGCCGCCACTCAGCGAACCCACCTCCTGCTCATGTATAGCTGCTGAAAAGCCGAGACCGCTCAGGACCGCCTCAACCTTGTGGTTAAGCGTATAACCCCCTAGCGCGTCGTAGCGTTCCTGCGCCTTGCCGTATCGTTCAAGTACCCGCGTCATAGCGTTGTCATCGGCGGTGATTGCTGGGCTTGCCATCTGTCCTTCAAGCTGTGCTAGAAGTTGTTGTAGCGTAGCAAGTTCTGGTGAGGTTTCCGCGACAACTTCATAAACGGTCTTTGTGTTCATTTGCGCGTCTATCTCTTGCGTAAGATAGCCGATAGTGAGGTTACGCCGCCGTGCAATCGTGCCTTGTGTGGGCGTTTCGAGGCCGACAAGCAGCTTGAATACAGTTGATTTGCCACTTCCATTCTCGCCGACAAGCCCGATGCGCTCGTTTTCGAGTATCTCTAAATCAACGTTTTGAAAAACGGGATTGCCACCAAAATCTTTGCAAACCTTAGAAAAATTTACCAATAGCATGTGTGTGCTTCTCCTTGCAACGCAACAGGAATACCGATAGTGGGAAAGAGGGGTTGATGCCAAACGCCAACGAAATGCAGAGAAGAGAAGCGCGAAATGAAGCTGTGTGAATGGGGAGAGCAGCACAAGTGAAACACACAAGAACATCGCCTACTTATGGTGTGTAAGCAAGTATGTGTTCAATCGACGCCACTGTCCGCCGCATAAGCAATTGCGTCCGGCTTATGCGGCGAAACCATGTGTCCTATATTTACCGGGGTGGTCTGTGATCAGCAAGGGGTCAAACTTGCCAACGAATGTGTAACTCATGCAGCAATAATACCATAGCTCTACAGGAGAAGTCAAGGGAGAAATTTTAGTGTGTTCCTGCTTAAATGTAAAGTAGAGCAGCACGTCTAAGCAGACTTGGAATAAAAAACAATGGATAAACGAGCAAGTAGGCATTTGGCAACCACCAACTCAAGTTTATGTCTGTCCGAATACTCCAAAATGCTAATGCTTGTAAGCCAGAACAGAGGGTCAAGACAAGTGAGATTAGGGCAATAGGTTGCCAAAGTTTATTTCCCTTTTGGTACAAGTAAACGCTGGTCAGCCCTGTTGCCGAAACACACAGATCAAGTGGAAGAAACGACCAGTTCCAAGCTACAAGTAGTGGATTATGATAATCTGAGTACAGATATACATCTGGAACAAGATGTATCGCCGTAATGAACCAGTACGCGATAAAGCCAAAGTCGGTAATAAGAAAGAAAAATTTCAGTCTCTTCATTTATTGTGTTCCCCCGCCTAAATTTAATCCGACGACACCAAGAATAATCAGCACGATAGAGCCGATCTTGAGGGCGGTCAAGGGCTCCTTGAACCAAAGGATACCGATAGCTGTAATGAGTGCTGTTCCCACCGCCGACCAAATGGCGTAAGCTATGCCTACCTCAATCTTTTTGAGCGTGAGCGAGAGCAACCAAAAGCTGAGACCATAGCAAACAACTACGATGAGCGAAGGTATGAGCTTAGTGAAGCCCTGCGAAAATTTCAGCGATGTTGTGCCAGCAACCTCTGCGAGAATTGCTAGCACTAGATAAAACATATTCATACTTCTCTCTTTTTTGTTACTCTTGCGTTAGACGTGTCATATTTAGCAGTGTGGCGATGACCTCTTCACGGAACTTGCCCGTTGGTGGGGCGAACCCCAACATATCGGCAAGCCATAAACCATCCACGGCGAGTCGCAAGATTGTCGCAAGTGTTGATGGCAGACCATCGTTCTCGGCCTGTTTTTGCCATACATCGTACTGCTCACGGAGCGGATTCAGCAGTTGCGGGTTTGTAGCAATCGCTGCGATAAGTCCCGTTATCGCGGCGGCTTCTGCGGGCACTTCTTCGCTTATCGATGCCGAAGATGCGCGAATATTTGCCCGCGTCCATTTGCCTGGACTCGCTTCTTCTATGGCTAATGCTTGTGTTAGATCGTTTGTGAAGCCTTCGATGAAAAAGCTAATCAAGCCTTCAACAAGCGCGTCTTTGCTGGGAAAGTGATAGAGTACGCCCCCTTTGCTTAGGGCAGCCTCTTTTGCGATGGCTTCAATGGTGAGGCGAGCCACCCCGTCGCGACGTATAATTCGGTTGGCCGCATCTAAAATATGGCGGCGCGTCACTGCTATTGTTGTCATACAACAACTATACCGTCCAGACGGTATAGTTGTCAATGTTATTGTGAAAAAGGGAAAAATTGCCTCACAAGGTATGGTTGTAACGTCAGAAAAGACAATAGACATTGTAGAAATACAATTGTATCTTGTGCAAGAAAGAAGACTTTATAGAAAGAGCGAAATACGCGTGTTTGCATCTTTGCTATCTCTACCGTCGGTGTTATACTACTAGTAGCATCCCTGGGGGTGCTGTTTTTCCAAAGGAGAGCATTTCATGGCGAACAACACCATTGATCTTCCATTGTTTCCGTTGACTGTCCTTTTTCCAGGGACGGTGCTACCGCTACACATCTTCGAGCCGCGCTATCGAGAGATGATTGAGTCTTGTCAGCGCGAGCATAAACCTTTGGGAATCGTGCTGCCTCGACCAGAGAGCGAATTTATGCGCGAGGTTCCGCACACCATTGGAACAATAGCAGAGATACACAACCTGGAGCGGCTCGAAGATGGCCGCTATATGTTCAACGCTGTTGGCACAAAGCGCTTTCGCATTCTCAGCGAGACACGCGCCAAGGCGTACATCTCCGCGACTGTAGAGCTATTCGACGATGTGGCGGCGACGGAACCGGAGCTACCAACGGTGATGCAGCAGGCGCGTCGGATGTTTGAGGAATACCTGACGATTCTGTTGCAAGAAACAAACGAGCCGAATATGCAGGCAAATCTACCTAACGAGGCCGAGGACCTGTCGTACTTTATCGCCTCTTTTTTGATGAATATTGAAGATGAGCAGAAGCAACGCTTCCTGGAAATGACCTCGACGCAGCAACGGCTACGGGAAGAGGTCAACATTTTGCGCCGCGAAGTACCCTTCATGCGTCAAATTCTTTCTAAGAAAATGTCAGACGATAAAACAATGCTAAACTAAGAAGCATTCAAAACAGCGCAGGTGTGCAAGTACGCAGTAAAGTGTAGGAAAACATGACGGAGTATATAAGTTTTCGGCAGCGTTTAGACGCGGTGTTACGCACCCTTGACATAAAGCAGGTGCAGGTTTTTCTTATAGCCGAAAAGCAATGGAGTGAAGGGCAACCTGCGGATCCCGAATTTGCGATGTGGATGATGGTTGCGGGCAGTCCTTCACTCCGCAACCTGCATGACCGCGCCTATGAGTGGTTGATGACGCACGGACACGAGGACGACGCCTCCGCGTTTCTGGCTAGAGATAAAAAACTAGGAACGAAAGATGGAGCAAAGCGTGGGAAGGGAAGTGGTGCATCGGGGCTGCCACAATTCGGTGGGAAGCGTCCCAGCAGTGCAAGAGATATGAAGAGGAAGCCGTCACAATCGTAACGGCTCTCTTTTGCATCCTTTCCGCCACACTATGCAGCGATCTTCTTGCTATATTTCGCGATGATTTCTTGTTGCACATTGGCGGGTACTTCCGCGTAGTGGGCGAACATCATCGTGAATGAGCCGCGCCCTTGCGTGATAGAGCGTAGGTCAGTGGCATAGTGGAGCAGCTCGGCGTGTGGAACCGTTGCCGAAATTTCTTGTATCCCATCACCGAGTGAGTCCATCCCAAGAACATGGCCGCGTTTAGTGTTGAGGTCGCTCATCACGTCGCCCATGTTTTGCTCCGGTACGGTGATAGTGATGTTCATGATTGGTTCTAGCAGTACGGGATTGGCGAGCAGTACCGCCTCATGCATTCCAAGCGATGCGGCAACCTCAAACGACTGGGCCGACGAGTCCACCGGATGATATTTTCCGTCAACCACCGCAACCTTGACGTAGAGCATTGGATTGCCGGAGAGAAAGCCCTTTTTAAGCGACTCACGTACACCCTTTTCAACGCCAGGGATATATTGTCCTGGTACAACGCCACCGACGATTTTATCTTCAAAGATGAAAATCTGCTCCCCGTCTCTTGGCAGTGGCTCGATCTCTAGCCAGACATCGCCAAATTGTCCGTGTCCGCCGCTTTGCCGCTTGTGACGACCATTCGCGCGTGCCTTGTTGCGAATCGTCTCACGGTAGACAATACGTGGCTCCCGTATTGCAAGATCGACGCTATACTTACGCTTAATACCTTCAACCACGATTTGTAGATGTGACTCGCCCATGCCTGATAATAGAACCTCCGCGGTTTCGGGGTCCCGCGAGACGCGCAGAGTACGATCTTCCTCAACGATACGGGCAAGCGCGTTGCCCATCTTGTCAAGATCGGCCTGGCTCCTCGCGATAATCGCCACTGTATGACAGGGCGGCGGAAACGCGATACTGCTCAGGGAACTGGTTGCGTCTCTAACTCCCGTCAAGGTGTCGCCAGTATGGGTGTTGGCAAGTTTTGTAACGGCTCCAATGTCACCTGTAGGAATCTCAGTCGCCGTTTCTTGTGTCTTGCCTCGTGTCATAATGAGTTGGCCGAGGCGTTCGTCGGTTTTCGTCTGGACATTGTAGACATGGCAATCAGGTTTGACCGTGCCGCTATAAACGCGGAACGTGGAGATCGTTCCAACCTGTGCTGCGGTTGTCTTGAAGACGAACAGCGCGGCTGCATCGCCAAACGCTTTTGCCTCTTCACAAGGCGTAGCGGCGGCACTCGGCAGATAATCAACGATGGCGTCGAGCAGCGGTTGCACTCCGATGTTTTTGCATGCGGAGCCACACAGCACAGGGAACACGAGACCCATACATGTACTCTTTTTCACAACGAAAAGTATCTCCGCGTTGCTCAATTCCTCGCCTTCTAGGAACTTCTCCATCAGTGCATCGTCACTTTCAACCGCGCACTCGATCAGCTGTTCGCGGTAGGTGCTGATACGTTCCGTGAGGTCGGCGGGAACGGCGATCTCTTGTATGCGATTGCCGCCCTCGAAGGTATAGGCTTTTCGTGAGACAAGATCGACGATGCCTTTGAACTGCGCCTGTTCACCAATGGGAATGTGGAGTGGGACAACTTTTGAACCGAACTTTGTGCGTAGCGAGTCTAACGCTTGCTCGAAAGAGGTATTTTCGCGGTCAAGCTTGTTTACGAGAAAAATGCGTGGGAGGTTGCGCTCGTTTGCGTACTGGTAGGTAAGCTCTGTGCCAACTTCGACGCCTTTTTCAGCCGTCACCACCACAAGGGCGGCGTCGGCAATGCGAAGGCCGGCCTTCACCTCGCCTACAAAATCGGCATAACCGGGGGTGTCGATGAAGTTGATTTTTGTGTTCTTCCATTCAACAGGAAGGACTTTCGCGTTCAAGGACATGTGCCGTTTAAGTTCATCGGGGTCATAGTCGGAGACGGACGTGCCTTCATCGACCTTTCCCTGGCGGGTGACGGCTCCGCTATCGAAGAGGGCCGCGTCTACCAGGGAAGTCTTGCCTGCTCCAACATGTGAAATCAACGCTACGTTACGAATCTGTTCCGCCCTATAAACCTTCATAGAAACAACTCCTTTTGAGTTTCTCCACAAAAGGCGATCCATTCAGACGCTTGGGGGTCTGTCATAGACCACCTCTGCGGCCACACTTGTGGCTGGTTCGGTACAGAGAATAAAAATGTGCATCGCACTATTCCAGTTCGGTAGGTTTAGTATACCAGCAATAGCGAAATTGTTCAATGTTCTTTCATCTTGTCCAAAATCTTTGATGCTGTTATACTGGGTAGTGTATTTTTGTTTCCGTATCCGACACCATCAGTAGAGCCAGGAGAGGGCAGCATATGACCGTAGATATACATGATATTGAGAATATTCTGACGCAAGTGGAAACATGGCGCCAAACGCAGACCATCAACCTTATTGCGAGTGAAAATACGCCGAGCGATGCGGTGCGTCGCGTCCAAAACTCAGATTTCATGGGCCGTTATGCTGAGGGACACCCAAACGAGGGTGATAAAGTCAACCGCTATTATCAAGGAACACGTTTTATTGACGAAATCGAACGCATGGCCCACGATGAAATTATCGCACTATTCCGTGCGAAGCAAGCGGACGTACGGCCTATTAGCGGAAACGCCGCGAACACCGCAATCGCGCTCGGCTTCTTACGTGGTGGTGATACTATCATCGCGAACTCAACCGATGGTGGCGGCCACATCAGTCATGGGCCGGTTGGGGTTTTCGGGCGACGTATTCAGAGTCGTGGGCAGTCACTCAAGTTGGGTGGGGAAAAGTCGGTCAACCTGCATTACCTCCCTCTAACGCCTGACCACTATCATGTGGATGCCGAGAAAACTATCGAGCTAATTGATCAGGTTTCGCCACAACTTGTCATAATGGGCAAAAGCCTTTTCTTTTTCCCCGAACCAGTTTCGCAGGTTGCCGCCTTTTGTAAAACAAAGGGTATTCCTTTGTTGTATGATGGGGCGCATGTGCTTGGTTTGATCGCCGGCGGCGAGTTTCAAGACCCACTTCATGAGGGCGCAACGTGGCTTACGGGTAGCACCCATAAGACCTTCCCCGGCCCACAGCGGGGGGTTATTCTTGGCAACATGGATGAGGAGAGCGAGAAGAAATTTTGGCCGCCAGCAGACCGTGGCGTCTTCCCCGGCTCCTCAAGCAACCATCACCTTAACACCTTGCCTGCACTGCTTGTCGCAATCCGTGAGATGCGGAAGTACGGCGCGGCCTATGTGACGCAGATTGTACGCAACGCGCAGACATTGGGGCAAAGTCTCGACGAACTGGGAACGCCCGTCGAGGCACGTGAATTTGGGTATACCATGAGCCATATGATTGGCGTTAACGTTGCACAATTTGGGGGTGGCGTCGAAGTGGCGAAATTGTTGGAAAAGAATGATATTATCCTCAACTACAACATGCTTCCAGGTGACACCGACCCCCGTAATCCCTCTGGTTTGCGAATCGGCGTCTCCGAGATGACACGTTTTGGCATGGATGAGCGGGCGATGGGCGAGCTGGCACAACTGCTACATGATGCCGTTCGTGGGAAGAACGTTAAAGAGCAGGTTCATATATTACGTGGACGCTACACGAAAATGATGTTTGTCTAAACGACAAAAAGTAGCGTGGGAACGAGCGTCCACTGTTCCCACGCTACTTTTTGTAGGACTTTTCGCTTTTTTGAAACTTGTACTTGCGCTTATACGTGCTTTATCAGTAAGCGATATATGCTATTAAATTTGCAACACCTTACCTGTTGCATCTTTACACTACCATAAAAAAGGAAGTAGCAAATGGGCAGATTTTTAAGAGGAATTTTACTCGGTATCGGTGTCGCGCTGCTGTTCGCGCCAATGCGTGGCGAAGAATTGCGGCGTCTCTTGAGTGAACGCTTGCAGCGTGTGCGCGGTTATATCCCTGAGAAAACCGAACTCAACCAATATTCCCAGCAGGTTTCGGGACGTGTGTCACAGACCGCGAGCGATTTGAAAGACTATGCAGCGCAGGCCACGGCACAGGTGAAGGACACCGCGAGCAATCTAGGGACCATCGCACAACAGGCTGGTTCTAGTGTGAAAGAGACTGCGAGCAACCTGGGTACTGTCGCGCAGCAAGCTGGCTCGGATGTGAAAAGCACAGTAAGCACCCTGAGTAGCACGGCGCAAGATGTGGCACAGCAAGCAACCGCGAAGGTGCAAGACACCGTTAGCACCCTAAGTAGCACGGCGCAAAACGTGGCACAGCAAGCAACCGCGAAGGCCAAAGATGCTGTTAACACCGTGAGCAGCGCGGCACAACAAACAACCGCGAAAGCGCAAGACGTAGCCCAGCAGACAACGGCAAAGGTGCAGGACACCGCCAGCAATGTAAGTCAAACCGTACAAGACAAGGCCCAGCAGGTTACTGCAAAAGTACAGAACACAGGCAACACCGCCGCTGATACGGCAAAACAGGTCGCGGCGAAGGCGCAGCAAAGCGTTCAGTCTACAACAGCCGCGACTGTCAATGCTGCAACGAACGTTAGTACAGCTCCTACTACCGGTAATTCTCTCAGCACCATCCCTGGAATAGAGCCAGAGATACAGGGCAAACTGGAGGCACAGGGCGTATACACGACGCAACAATTGCTTGAACAGACGACGACGAAGGACGAGCGGGCGAACCTGGCCCAAAAAGCCACAATGAGTATACACATGCTCAAGACACTGGCTGACCGCGCCGATCTTATGCGTTTGCAGGGCATCACCGCCGATATCGCGACCATGCTTGAAGAGGCGGGGGTTGATGGTTCTAAAGACTTGCGCCGTCGCAATCCTGAGCATCTCTACACAACCCTCATGGAGGCCCAGCAGAGCGGCAAGAGCGCGTATACTACCCCAGGACTAGACCAGATTACGCAGTGGATTGCGGAAGCAATGGCACTCACAAGCTCAAATCAAGAATAGTCTCTTGGTGAAACAGGAAGTACGAATCACACTGATAACGCGATTCGTACTTCCTGTTTCACCACGTTTTTCGCAACACCCTAAGCCAGTTCTCATGAGTTAAGTTACGCAATGCTATATCATCATAGCCGTGTTTGTGTAATGCGGCCAGTAGCTTTGGCAAGCCGCTTACATCTTTTATCTCCGTTGGAATGGTCGCGCCGTCAAAGTCGGAGCCTAGTCCAACATGCTCTATACCAAGACGTTTTACCAGGTAGTCAAGGTGATGTACTACCGCATCTATAGGCGTGTTC
>Ga0123337_10002780_pt1 | contig 19473 bp, 15 predicted proteins | sample frozenSSSSmetaG_FD_89792 | JGI IMG/M metagenome (GOLD analysis project Ga0123337, IMG submission 89792) | Glacier valley bacterial and archeal communities from Borup Fiord, Nunavut, Canada, to study Microbial Dark Matter (Phase II) -... | ecosystem: Environmental > Aquatic > Freshwater > Ice >... | reverse complement strand
TTGGCGGAGCGGGAAACTGGTTGGCACAACAAATTGCCTGCCCGCTACGGGGAAACTCTGGCGCTCTTACAAGACGGCGAACGGGCAGTCATGCAGCAGGATTCCAAGGAAGCCCGGCAAAACATTGCCGAGCTTCGCGCCGTGCTGGACGAATTGGAAGCAGCATCGGGTGTTCCCACCATATCCGCCGTGGAACCAGCCGCAAGGGCAACTCAAAAACGACTAGACTCAGGCACTGTCCTGCTGAGCTTTCAGTTGGGCGCGAACACGTCTTGGCTTTGGGCGGTAACAAAGAAAGATATCGCCGTTTTTCCGTTGCCCTCCCGCAATATCATTAAGTCCCAGATTCACGAATTCCAAAGTTGCATGCGCCGGGGTGCGCCCTGCGCGGAACAGAAAGGAGCCGCGCTGTACGGCACTTTGTTTGGTAATCTTCCGGATCGCTTCACTTTGCCGCAACGTTGGCTCTTCTCGCTCGATCAGGAGTTGTTCTCTCTACCCATGTCCGCGCTTGTCGTTCGTTTCGCAAGTGGGAAACCGGTCTATTTAGGTGCAACCCACGCCCTGCAAGCCACCCCCGGCGCGTTGATGTTCGCCGCCTCCCATCACCAGCCTGACTTTCACGGGCCTTTGCTTGGCTTGGGCGATCCAATTTACAACCGGGCCGATCCCCGGTGGCTTCAAGCCACGGAAATTGGCTTCGTTTCTGCAAATCAACAGTACGAAGGCAGCGGAACCTCTTTCCACTTCGCGCGGCTTTGGGGCACCGCTGATGAAATTCGCGCTATCGCAAAGACCTGGACCCATTCGGACAACTTAGTGCTCACGGGCGCGGCCGCGTCGCGTGAACGATTATGGGCGGAACTAGCCCGTAAGCCTGCCGTTATTCATTTCGCCACGCATATCCTGGAAGCGAATGACCAGCTACACACGGGCTGGATTGCCCTAAGTATTGGTGCGGATGGCCGCCCTGAGTTTCTTTCCCCCGCGGAAATTTCGGCCACGCGGATCAGCACAGGGCTGGTTGTGTTGAATGGCTGCAGCTCCGGCATGGGTGAAATCCGGGCGGCTTCCGGGCTGATGGGGTTGACTCGGGCCTGGATAGCGGCGGGCGCTTCGAACGTGCTTGCCACCAGGTGGCCCGGGCCGGATGATGACGGCCAATTTTTTGTGAATTTTTATCAATATTTAAGAGATTTTCCCGAAAAGGGGCCCTCCTTCGCATTGCTTTTTGCATGCCAAAAAAGTATTAAGGAGGGTGGCTGGCGTGCAAAACCACAATTCTGGGCCAGCTATTTTCTAATCGGAACCGATTAAATTTGACTTTATTTGTAAAAGGGCAACTAATAAGAGTGGATGGAAACGGCTGGAATATCTTCGACCGGCACCGAATCGGCTAATAAATCTCAGCCCGTTGATGTCCCTAGTCAACCGGCTTATGACTGGGTAGACCTGGTACGGCGCATCCAGGCCAATGAAGATGCCGCGATGGAAGAACTCTATCGGGTTTTTTCGCGTGGCATTCGGTTTTATCTCTGCCGGCAGTTGGGACCTCAAGACCTTGACGATCGCATGCACGATTGTTTTCTGGTGGTGATCCAGGCGATTCGCAAAGGCGAACTGCGGGAGCCAGAACGGTTGATGGGCTTTGTACGTACCATCGTGCGGCGTCAAATCGCCGGGCAGATTGACGTAAATGTTCAAACGCGCCGGCAACAAGTCGATCTGGATACCACCGGACCACTTTCAGATCGCGGATCGAACCCTGAAATTCAGGCTATTGGCCGCCAGGAAGAACAGATTGCGGCGAGTGTCTTGAAGGGAATTTCGCGCCGCGACCGTGAAATCCTTACCCGATTTTATCTCCACGAAGAATCCCAGGAACAAATCTGTAAAGAAATGAGCCTTACGGAAACCCAATTTCGTTTGTTGAAGAGCCGGGCAAAGGCAAGATTTGGCGAACTCGGCAAACGGAAATTGGCGAATCGTAATACGGCGCTATTCGGTTGATCCCCCCTTTGAAAAATAGTTGAGAGAATTTTCGGGTGGCGACACTGTAACATCAAGAGGGAATTACATGTTTCAAGCTGGTCACCCGGATGACGTTGTCCTGGAATCTTATTGTATGAAGGAACTTGAGGGCCATCCACTGGATGTCTTCGAGGAGCATCTGCTAGTCTGCGCGCAATGCCAGGACCGTGTTACCGATACTGATAGTTTCTTGCGAGGAATGCGCTCTGCTCTTGTCGCCCCCCTGCATGCGGTTTCCGCTTCAGGGTGGGATTTAAGACGGCTTTTTCAGATCCCTGTCCCGGTCTGGGCAATAGCCGCGGTTGCTCTCGCAGGGATCGTCGGCGCAATTGCGGTCCATGAACTGAACCCGGAAGCTGCGCCGCTGGCCATTGCTTTAAGCGCTACGCGCGGCGGCTCAATGCCTACCGCCAAGTCTGGAATCGCTCTGGATCTGGATCTTGATACTCGTGATCTTTCGCCGGTTGCTGGCAATCGCGTTCAAATTGTCAACGCCGATGGAAATGAGGTTTGGTCGGGCGCCGCAACTTCAGTGCAGAACGGTCACACTCACGCCATCATAAAGTCGCCGCTCAGCGCGGGGCAGTACTACGTCCGAATTGCGGACCCTGCCGGTACGCATCGCGAATATGCACTGCGCCTTGGCAACTAGAAGACCCGGCGCTTTAGTTTCTCAATCGTAAACTTGGCCGTATCGGCGACAGCCATAACGGCCATCACTCCGGCCTGAACCGGATCGCTCACCACTAGGTCACAGGCATCCGGAACACTCCCCGCCATATTCAAACTGATCACCAGCAGCCCGCGCTGGCGAACTTCCTTCACGGCGGTCTCAATTTCGCCACCCATCAATGCACCGGCTAAAACGAGCGCTTTCGCTCGCGGCAACCGCGCGATCGCCCGAACCGCGTCCGCTAGCGTCTGCTCTCCCACCAGAGGGATCGTGTCAACCGAGATGTGCTCACCGCGTATATTGTGGCGGTCCGCTTCAGAAATCGCTCCGATCGCCACTTGCCCAACCTGGGCGCCTCCGCCCATAATGATGATGCGTTTGCCGTAGATCTGGTCCAGGCTCTTCACCACCTCGACATTCTTGACGATGGAAAGTTGAGCCAATTCTGCCAGCATGGGGTCCAGTGCCGGCGAAACTACCTCAAAATAAACGCGGGAATCCACGTCTCCCTGTTCCAGAATTGCAATGGACAGGATGTCCCCCAGGTGCGCGGCAATCACGCCCGTGAGTTGATGCAGAATTCCAGGTCCGGAACTGGCATGAATTAGTAATCCGGCTTTCGCGGGTGTCACGGCTTTCGTCTCACAAGATATATTCTATGTGTGACCCGCCACGCCGTAACCCGTCGTAACCTGCTTTGCTTTGCTGCTTTGGCTCCCGCATGGGCAGGGATTCCCTTGTTCGCAAAAACGCGGATCGACAAATCCCGAATCAGCGCCATTACTGATGAGATTGGCCTCACGCCGGAAGATGCACTGGCCTTCGCCAGGCAATACGGGTTGAAGTGGATTGAACTGCGCAACATACCAGGCGTCAAGCCCGGCAAAGAATACGCTTTCTGCACGGAAGCTGAACTGAAACAGGCTGCGGCATCTTTCTCGCAAGCAGGGGTCAAGGTCTCTTTTATCAATACGCCGCTGCTGAAGTTCGGCTGGCCAGGGACAGAGCCCTTACGCTCTCGCCCGGAAACCGACGAAGCCCGCGCGCGCCGCTTGGCGAGCGAGGAAAAACGGTGGGACCGCCGCCGCGAGGACTTCACCAAAGCAGTGACCGCAGCTAAGATTCTGGGCTGTGACAAGATCCGCATATTTACAGGCTCTCGCGTAGCCGATCCGAAATCCATGCTGCCCCGCATCGCTGAAGAACTCAATGCGCTGCTGCCCCTTGCGCAAAAGGAAAAAGTTTACCTGCTGGTCGAAAATGAAAATTCACAGAACGTCGGTACCTCAACGGAAATGGCCGCGTTGATGGAATTAATGCCCTCAAAGTGGGTTGGCTTAAATTGGGACCCGCAGAATGAGCTGCACTTGCGCGAACCTCCGTTTCCGGAAGGTTACGCGCTCCTGCCTAAGAAGCGCATCCTCAACATCCAGTTCAAAGGGAAAGGCATCATGCCCGATTCGTCGGAGAAGCTGGATTGGGCTGCTATCATCGCCCAACTCGACAAAGACGGCTACGCTCATCAGATCGGTCTCGAAACTCACCTCTTCGATGGAACGTTAATTCAAGCAGCGCATACTTCCATGGAAACCATGCTTCGCATTGTTGGTTAATCGGGGGCTTACCGGAATGAACCAGAGGTTCATTATTTCGCTTGTGGCCGGGTTGGCCGCCGCGGCACTGCTGATCGGCGGTGTGCTCGCCTGGCGTGGTGGCGATCGCCTGGATCCGACAGGTCAGATTCTCAAACTCCGTTCTGCTCCGGTAGATGATCAACGCTGTCTGATAGTGCTGGACCTGCGCCTCACAAACGGTTCGAATATTGCATTAGAAATACGTGAGGTGAGCCTCTCTGTTCAGAATAAGGAGGGCGCTACGCTGCAGGGCACCCTGGTCTCCGGCGTCGATTCTAAATCGTTGTTCACTTACTATCCCGTGCTCGGCGAAGCCTACAATCCACCGCTCATCGCTAATACCAGGATCGCTCCCCATCAAACGGTCGATTTGATGCTCGCGGCCCGGTTGGATATGCCTGAATCTGAGTTGGCCAGCCGACGCAAACTCTCGGTCATGGCACAAGACAGAAGCGGCATCAACATAGAACTGCTTGAAAAACGCAGATGAAACTGTTTGTTCTATTCTTCGCGCTGGCCTGGTCCAGTAGTGCCCTCGAAATCCCAGTTGGCACCACTCTGGAGATTCGCCTGTCCACTCCGGTCTCTACCGTGGCGTCACGCGCGCAAGATAAGGTGGAAGCAATCCTGATTGCGCCGGTCGAACTCAGTGGGCGTACGGCGATCCCAGCGGGTGCGGTACTCACCGGAACCGTGACCGCTGTGGGCGTGCCCACTGAAATCGCCAACGCTTCGCTCAACCTGGAGTTCACGCAGCTTGGCCCAATGAAGATCTCGGCGCGCGTAATTGAAGTTGAGAACGCTCGTGAGACCGTCGACGAAGCCGGAACCGTGGAAGGGATCAGTCCCAAGAACACCATCACGGGGCGGATGGATCAGGGGTTGAGCAAGCTGAATAACAGCAGGCTCGCGGGGTTGGCCCAGATTCTTGAGACTGCGAAAAGTCTTATGCTGAAGAACGCGGATCCGAATATTGAATATCCCGCCGGTACCGAACTCACCCTCCGCCTCCTCAAACCGATCGCAGTTAAGCAACCGGCGGTGCCGCCCTCCATGTCTGCCGTCGCCGATGATGGCAACTTGCGGGACATGGTGCTTAGTCAAGCTTTTCAGACCTATGCGGCGCGCCCACTCAGGCCGTCCGACATCACCAACCTGATCTTCATCGGCGATCTGGACCGCATTCGCGAAGCTTTTAATGAGGCAGGCTGGGTTGGTTCCGAATCGCTGTCCGGCCTTTCGAAATGGGAAACCGCCCGCGCGGTTCTGGAGCAGCGCGGTTATAAGGAGGCGCCAGTCTCTCTCATCCTGCTTGACGAGCGTCCGCCTGACCTCGTTCTGCAAAAAGCGAACAATACTTTTTCCGCACGACACCATCTCCGGATCTGGCAAAGCCCAGACACCTACCGCGGCCAGCAGGTATGGCTTTGCGGCGCCACTCACGATATCGGAATCGACTACTCCGACCGCGACATGACTTTTATTCACAAGATCGATTCCAACATCGATTTGGAGCGGCGGAAAGTGACCAACGATCTTTTGCTCACGGGAAAAGTTCACGGCGTGTCCCTTATCGCGCGACCTACCGTGCCGACTAATTTCCGGAATGCAACCGGCGACGATGTAAACACCGATGGCCGTATTACGGTTCTTCAGTTCTGACTCCGTTCCTGATCAGAGTTCGTTTCGAAGCACGGTTACAGGTCAGCCGGGGCAAGCTGACAGTGGGCGCGGGAACGCCGGTTCACGCCGCATCCTTTTTGAGACGGCGCTTGATTATTCTAGAGTGCGACTTGCTCAAGTCCCCTCCAGAATTGAAGCGCATTTGGCTGCATGAGCTTCTGCACTTTGTGTGGTGGAAGTTGGGCAATTCCAAGCGCCTCTCATGGGAGCGCTTGCTGCTTTCCGAGAAAGCCCGCGGAGAACTGGGCTGGTCCTCTGAGTGGCGCAAGCTTCAGCTAACGTCGATTGACCGGCAGAGTCGCACAAGGAACTGGCGCGAGTACTGTGCTGAAAGCTTTTGCGATACTGGCGCATGGGTCGCCTCGTCGGCTGATGCCCCCCACCCTGAAATCACCCTCGGTGTGCGCGCGCGGCAAGTTCGCTTTAGATGGTGGACCGAATCCATCCGCTATAATTTAGGTGGAAGTGACCTCCGTGACCCGCCATCTGATTCGCGCTCTCAGCCTTAGTCTTCTCGTTTTCTTAATCGTCGCGGGGTGCTCCACTTCCCGCACAGCAAGCGCACAATCCGTTAAGCCCACTAAGGATCGAAAGGTTGCACCCGATTTCTCGCTGAAAGATTCCAGCGGTAAGCTGGTCAAACTTTCCGACTATCGGGGCAAAGCCATCGTGCTAGATTTCTGGGCCACATGGTGCGGCCCCTGTAAAGTAGAAATTCCCTGGTTCATTGAATTTCAGCGCAAGTATAAAGACCGTGGTCTGGTGATACTCGGGGTCGCCAGCGGTGATGAGGACTGGAGCGTTGTCCAACCGTTTGCGAGCCAGATGAAAATCAACTACCCCATCGTGCTCGGTAACGACACCACAGCGGATTTATACGGCGGCATCGAAGCTTTACCCACGACGTTCATCATTGATCGCGATGGCCGCATTGCTAAATTACACGTTGGCTTGGCCAGCAAGGAAGATTTCCAGAATGCAATTGAAAAAGTTCTTGATGCTGCTCCCGAGCCTCAGCGGACTGCTGCTGCTCGGGCAAAATAGCCCACTTCTGAATGTGACTCCGCCGGAACCGGTGAATGCAAAGCCAGGGTCTGCTTTCACGGTTAAATTTGCGGCTACGTTAAACGACGGCTTTCACATGAACAGCCACAACCCTGCAGAGACCTACCTGATCCCGCTGACACTTAAGTGGGCGCTCGGCCCCGTGGAAGCAGCAGATGTGGAGTATCCTAAGCCGGAAATGCTGAAGCTTCCGTTTGAGGCGAAACCGCTCTCCGTACTTACGGGAAAATCCACCTTCACAACGAAATTTAAACTGCCGGCGAACGCGCAATCAGGACCGGTCACAGTAATGGGCAAGCTGCGATACCAGGCATGCAACGACAAGGCGTGTTTCGCTCCCAAGACCGTCGAGGTGAAACTGCCGGTCAACGTACAGTAAACAAGCGCGCTTATCTACGAAGAAAGTTTTGGATAGACCGTGTCGCCTGACGAATGCGGTGCTCATTTTCAACGAATGCGAACCGTACAAACCCCTCGCCCATAGGTCCGAAGCCGATCCCGGGTGACACAGCCACTTGAGCTTCGCTCATCAGTAATTTTGCGAATTCCAAACTCCCGGCGGCTCGGTAGCGTTCTGGAATCGGTGCCCAGAGAAACATGGAGCCCCGGGGTTTTTCAACATGCCAGCCGGCACGGTCAAGACCGCTGACCAACACATCCCGCCTGTCCTGATACTCAGCGCAAATTCGCTTCGTGTCTTCTTCACACTCACGCAGCGCAATAATAGAGGCGATCTGAATGGGCTGGAATACCCCATAATCCAAATAGCTCTTGATTCTGGCGAGCGCGGAAATCATCTTCTGGTTTCCCAGGCAAAAACCCACTCGCCACCCCGCCATGTTGTAACTCTTGCTCAACGAGAAGATCTCGACCGCAATATCCTTTGCTCCGGGCACCTGCAAAATGCTCGGCGCTTTGTAGCCATCGAAACAGATATCCGCATATGCGAAATCGTGAATGATGAAGCAGCCATACTGGTGAGCCAACTTTACAATCTGTTCAAAGAAAGACAGGTCTACGCACGTCGTGGTGGGATTGTGAGGAAATGAAATAAGAATGATTTTGGGCGCTTTTCCACTGTGGCACATGTCTTCCAGGTGGCTTAGAAACGTTGCCGGGTCAGGCATGGGAAGCATACAGGCATGTCCTTCCGACATAATCACGCCATACTGATGAATCGGGTAGGCGGGGTTCGGCGAAGCAACTACATCGCCGGGGCCAACCGTTGCAAAGAGCATATGGGCCAAGGCGTCCTTCGCTCCAATGGTCACAATCGCTTCTTTTTCAACGTCGAGTTCCACGCCGTAGTTCCTGGCGTAGCGTTTCACAATCTCTTCCCGAAGATGAGGAATTCCACGCGAGACGGAGTAGCCATGGTTGCGAGGGTTGGCACTGGCTTCGCGCAACTTGTCTACCACCACCTGAGGCGTGGCCCCATCGGGGTTGCCCATCCCAAGATCCACCACATCCATCTGCGCCGCCCGCGCCTTTGCTTTCATCTCATTGATGACGCTGAAAATGTAAGGCGGCAGCTTGCCGATGCGGTAGAACTCTTCCTGCAAAACTGGGGACATGCTCCAGTTTACGACTGGATCAAGTCCGCGTGAACGACGAAGCGCCGCGGAGCCGAACCAACATAGTCAAACGGGAAACAGGTAATAAGATTCAATACACCTTTTGCCGTAGGTTGCAGGCTGTCCGTATTATCCGGCGTCACTACGCTCATACCGGTAACCCGATATTTATATGTGCCTTGGCGAGATTGGACAACAATCTCATCGCCCTTCGAGATGTTTTTCAGGACGCGGAAATGTGTGTCGCGGTGGCCTGCAATCACGCAGTTTCCGTCGCTCCCCGGCATCACCGTTCCTTCCATATGTCCCGGCCCCCGCTTCAGATCTTTGTCCTCCGTCCCTTCAAGAACATAAAGCGTCGTGCTTAGCCTAGGGATAGAAAGCTTGGCGATAGCTTCCCCTCTGGCATAGCGGGCTCCGGAGCGCCCTAAACTTGTTTGGCGCAATTGCGCGGAATTGCTAACCGGTGATGTGTCCGCTGAATTACCTTCCGGATTCTGGTTTTCCCATTGGAGCGCCTCTTCTTTTTGGGAGCTTACGGATTGCCAGTAATCCGAACCACCGCGCCAGATAAACACGCCCCCGCCAATCAAGAGCAGCCAAGACAAAACTAAGATAGCTTTTCGCATAACAAAAGGTGGCTCAGAAATGGCAAATGCGGCCCGGATTGCTCCAGGCCGCATCTTTCCATTTGGTTTTAATTAGGAACGGAGCCGGCGAAGCATCGCGCCAGCACTAGTCAGGACACCACCGCCCAAGAGCATGCCCAGCCAGTTACCGGCCGTGTGAGGCATTTCCGTGGGTGTGGAAATCGGGGCGGAAGAAGAGACAGGGGCCGCTTCTGGCGCGGTGTTTTGCGCAACGATTGTATTATCAGTCGATTGGTTGCTGGTTGGAGGGGCAGGTGCTGGTGCGGCAGACGTCACAGTAGTGGTGTCGGTCGCTTTGTTACCAGATCCGGACTGATTTGCTGAACCCGAGGTCTGTTCGTAAGTGGCAGCCACCGTGTAGGCCGTCATCTTTTCACGTTCGCGGCTCTTCACAGCGGAAGGCAGCGGGAACTCATAGCCGTAATCTTTGCCCTGGATCCAGACCTTATCAAAATAATAGTCGCTTCCGTAGTGATGCAGAATCACCCTCGTGCTTGACGGGGTATTGTTGTCGAGGGTGGGAATCGTAAGAGCTGACGTTTTTAACAGCATCCCGTTATTGGTGAAAATCTGCAGCACGCGGCTACCGCCACCAGGTGAATCTAACTGGCGAATTACGTAGTGGCCAGGTTCGAGTGTGGTTTCGTTAAGCGTGACCCGGTAAGGAAGGTCAACAGTTACTTTGTCATAAAGAGGCCCCTGTGCTTTGACAGTGGCGGTGGTGGCGGCTAAACCGGCGACTAGCAAACCGGCAATCGTAATCGACTTGTTCATCATTACTTTGTTCTCCTATTCAAAATTTTTGTGGGTCCTGGCGGTTACAGTCAGCTTCTAGCTCCCACACCTCACTACAAAAGCACGTAGCGCACCAAACTACGTTAATGATGGAAAAGATTACAATCCATTAATTTAGAGGTTAGGCGCAAGTTGCGGCCAGTCCTTCGTAACGCTACTATGGTTTTGCCGTTTGCTTGCACGTCCCCATCGTCTAGCCGGCCCAGGACATCGCCCTTTCACGGCGGTAACGGGGGTTCGAATCCCCCTGGGGACGCCAAACTTCAGGCCCTACGCCATAAGTGGGGCGAACGCGCTGACACCTGATTCTAAAAACACAATACCTTAACTCTGAGCCTGTAATTTTAGGCGTCGGGCATATCCGCCAAAACTTTTTCTTTTCCCGGCAGGCGGTTCAAGTAACTTTCGCCGCTGAGAAAACCGTCAGGCCACGTTCACAATCGCCGCGGTGATAAAATCCTAAGACAAATGAAGATTGCCTCCTTCTGGGGATGTTTAGCTGCGCTGTTGGCTCTGCTTGCTTCGCCGATTGTCCTGTTCTCACAGAGCGGTGCCGGCTCTGTAAAAGGCACGGTGTCGGACCAGACATCTTCACCGCTACCAGGAAGTACCGTCCACATCATCAATGACCGCACCGGAGTCAGCTACGACACTACGGCGAACGAAGTGGGCTTCTACTCGGTCCCCGGGTTATTCGCGGGTAGCTACACGCTTACGTTTAGCGCGTCCGGCATGAAGAAGGTTCAGGCTTCGCTCACTCTGCAAGACGCGCAGAGCGCCGTTCTCAACCCAAAACTATCGGTAGGCGACGTGGCGGACCAGGTCACTGTCGAAGGGGGCGAACTGCAACTCGCTACCTATGACAGCGGCACCATCGCCACGCAGCTGGACAGCACGCGAATCGATCAGCTTCCCCAGAATGGCCGCAACCTGTTGGGTCTTGCCGCGGCAACCACGCCGGGCTTGGAAGCAGGTGGCCAGCGTGCTAACGGTTTAATGCCGGAGGGACTCGAGTACACGCAGGATGGCGCACCGATGACCAATCGAAACTTTGGCGGAGAGGGCGGTTCCGCGCAAGCCCAGCTGCCGGACCCGGATTCCGTCCAGGAAGTCAGAATCGAAACGCTGAACTCCAGCGCCCAGTTTGCCACACCTGCCACCGCCATCATCACCACAAAATCCGGAACGAACCTGTTGCATGGCTCGTTCTTCGAAACCGCGCGAAACAACGCAATCGGCGTCGCCAGGGCACGGCAGAACCCGGCCAATTTCTCCGCGCCCCATCTGGTTCGTAATGAGTTCGGAGCCTCAATCGGCGGGCCCATCATGATCCCCAAGTTGTACGACGGAAGAAATAAATCATTCTTCTTTTTCGCGTACGAGCGGTTCTCGCTTCGGCAGGCCTCCAGTCAGCTCGTCTTCGTTCCTACGGTGGCGATGCGTAATGGCGATTTCAGCGGTTTAGTCAACAGCGCCGGCGTGAAGCAGATTCTCTACGATCCAAATACGACCGACCCCATCACGCTGCAGCGCCAGCCCTTTCCGAACAATCAGATTCCGATCAGCCGCATCAGTCCTTTGGCGAAGGCGCTCTATGCCGCCACGCCTCTGCCCACCAGCGCGGATAACCCGCTAGTGAATTCAAACTTCAACGATACAAACAACGTGAAGCAAAACGTTCCCAACACCAGCTTCCGGCTGGATCACGTTTTCGATCAGAATAATCGGGTTTACGCGCGTTTCACCCACATTAATCAATTCCAGCAGGGGCTCCGCAATTACCCGAACAATTCGCCCGCCAATATCGCTGGTGGCGGGCTGCCCGTCGGCGCAACGGGTTACCAACAGATTCTGGTGACCACCATCAGCGCCGCCTTCGGGTTCTCACATGTCTTCTCGCCGACATTCTTCTCCGAAACAATTCTAAGTCAGCAGTGGATGCGTCAATATGTCCAGGGTGCCGGCGATGTGAACCAGAATTATGAGAAGCTTCTTGGCCTGCCGAACAACTTCGGGCAGTCCGGCTTCCCCACCATTGGCGCGAATCTGATCATGCCGTATGGCGGATCACAGTATAACTACGGCGAAAGCCAGATCCTGACCAATTTCGATCAGAACTTCACTAAGATTTTCGGGAAGCACCAGTTTCAATTCGGCGCCCGATACCGCCATGAGCGTTTTGGCTATCTGCCCGACCGCGCAGCGGATACGATTGCGTTCAGCAATCAGGCCACTGCCGTTTACGATCCCGCAACCGGAACCAATTATGGCTCCCTGTCCAATACGGGCCATCAGGATGCCGATTTTTTCCTGGGTGCCGCCAGTTCTTACACGCAGGTAAGGAATGCTCCTTACGGGCGCTTCCGTGAACAGGAGGTTGATTTCTATTTTCAGGACAACTATAAAGTGAGCCGCTCGCTCACTATAAACGCCGGGCTCCGTTATGAAGCTCATCCCGCTCCCTATACCGAAAGCGGGCTTGCGGTGAGCTTCGATCTGGCGCATGACGCGCTGGTGCTCCAGAATCCTTTGCAGTTTTATGTAGATAAGGGCTACACCACACCCGCGATCCTCACCAATTTGCAGAACCTGGGAGTCAAGTTCGAAACGCCGCAGCAGGCCGGGATTCCTACCTCCGGAATCTTCAACAACCTGGTGAATTTCAGCCCGCGCCTGGGTTTTGCATACACACCGTTGAACGGAAAGTGGGGCACCGTGATCCGCGGTGGTTACGGCGGCTATATTTATCCTGTGCCGGTTCGTAATTCGGTTCGAGCGCCCATCACCAATCTTCCGTTCGTGGCAAATTACACAAAGAGCTACACCAACGCTGGACAATCGCCGGATGGTTTGCCAAATTATCTATTGCGGAATCCGCAAACCGTGGTTGCCGGGCTGAACAGCGCCAATGTCGTGGACACCAATCAAGTGAACGCGCTGCTTCCGGGCATCTCCGTTTCCACGCTCGATCCGAACTATGCTCCCGCTTACGTGAAGCAGGCGAACTTCACCGTTGAGCAGCCCCTAAAAGGCGGCTCCGTGTTCCGCGCCACTTATGTGTTTGTTCATTCAGACAATCTGGACCAAAACTACCAGTACAATGCCGCTCCTTCGGCATATGTGTATGAAACGATCAACGGTGTTGTCCCTCCGACCGGACCGTATGCCGCAACGGCAACCCGCCCCTATGACAAGGTGACCTACGGGACGAACCTGATCTCCACCAAGACGGGTTACGCAAACGATAGCTCGCTACAACTGAATTACCAGCGGCCCTTCCGCAAAGGTTACGGATACCAGGTCTTCTATGTGTATTCCAAAGCCTTCCGCATTGGCGGGAACACCTTCCGCGACAGCGTGTTGTATCCGGCCGAGCTATTCGCGCCCGGCGTTCTACCCGCGGGACTGAACACGGGAACGCTGGCCAAACCGAGCAAAGAGCTAAACCGGTTTGAAAACTACAAACCAGATCTTGCGATTCCCGTTCATCGCCTCAGCTTCAACAGCGTTGTGGAATTGCCGTTGGGTAAGGGAAAGCGGTTCCTGGGAAACTCGAACCGGCTGGTTGACGCTTTACTGGGCGGTTACCAGATCTCCTCCGTGGGCAACCTTGTCTCACAGTCGTTCCAGCCCGCATCCGGAAACTGGGGCCCCACTTCGAATCTGGAGGTGTATAAGAGCGCGGTTCCCATCACGGATTGCCGCAGCGGCGTTTGCCGTCCCGGTTACCAGTGGTTCAACGGATATATCGCCCCGAACTTGATCAACAATCCCAACAGAGGCGTCACGGGCCTCCCGCAGAATTACACTCCGTATCAGACGCCCATTAACAATACGCCCGGGGCGCCGAACTTTGGCACCAACAACGTTTTGGTGCCACTCAAAAACGGAACATCGGTTCTGACGGGCTATTCGCCGGGCCCGGCCGGTGCTAATCCTTTCTCGAAAGCAACAGTGCTGGGGCCCTTCAACTATTTGGCGGACGTCTCACTTTACAAAGTGTTCTCGATAACCGAGCGCGTGAAGTTTCGTTTGAACGTGGATGCGTTTAACGCATTCAACATTCAGGGCCGCGTGAATCCGAACACTACTGACGGAACAGAATCGCTGCAAAACTCCTTCTGGACGCCCCGGCAAGTCCAATTTTCGGGCAGGCTAACGTTTTAGCAGGCTGCTGAAGAGCGGTCATTGAGTGTCTTACGGGGAATCTGGGAGGTTGGTCGATCTCTGCACAGGTGAAAAGTGCAGGTGGACAGGGTTTTGAGAATGTTCCGAAGCGGCGGCTAGGGTAAACATCCAGCCTACCCGGTTGATGCCTCGGAACTTCGTCTTGCGTTGCAAAGCCACCGTCTTTATCCAGCCGAAGACATCCTCGACGCGTTTCCGTTTGAGCTGACTTACCGCACAGCCTTCGTGGCAGGTCGTGCGGCCATCGATTGCACTGGCCAGGTTGGTGTCGTTCTGCGCCACGTGCGGTGTGATGGACAGCGCAGCTTAGAATTTCAGCATCCTGCTAAGGGCCTAACGTCATTTTTCTGTATCGCTTTTGGAATCTTTCATGGTCCCAGGACCTCCCAGTCAAACCGTATCTAAACCCTACCGCTTAGCTCTTCTGGGTAACCTGTCGGGCGAAGAGCGGATCCCCCAAGTTGTTGAAAAACCGAAGTAAGTGATGAAACGTAAAGATCAAAAAGAAGTCTTACCGCTGCCTGACAAGCAGAAGGTCCACGGGTTCAATCCCGCGAACGCCCACCACCTCTAAACGCGTGTAAAGCGGACAAGAGCCCAAAATCACTGCAAATCGAGCACAACAATAGACTTCGCGGGCATCACAACTTTCAGTGACCCGGATTCAAAAGCGGCACCGCTGAAAGCCACCGGTTTAACCTCCGTCGGCTGATCGAAAGTGTTGTGCGAGTTAATCGCGGCGGCGGTGAGTATCCGGCCACTGACGGAACCGGGAGTGACGCCGGAAAGTTTGGCGAATACAGTCGTTTCGTGATTCGGATCGACATTCACCAGGCTGACGTGCAGCCGCCCCGCCTTATCGCGAATAGCGGAAGCGCTTACCGCTGGCATAGCCGCCGCGTCCTTGTTATACCAGGGGGACTTGATATCAATAGCAAGCGCGGTCGCGTCTTGATAACTTTTGAACATTTCAAACACGTGATACGTCGGGGTGAGAACCATCTTCGCGTCTTTGGTGAGGATCATGGCCTGCAGCACATTGATCATCTGAGCGATATTGGCCATTTTGACGCGGTCGGCATGCTTCACGAAGATGTTGATGTTGAGAGCGGCCACTAAAGCGTCCCGAAGCGTGCTCTGCTGATAAAGAAATCCGGGGTTGGTCCCGGGCTCGGTATCGAACCAGGTACCCCATTCGTCTATGGCGAGCCAGATGCGTTTCTGCGGGTCATACTTGTCCATAATGGCGGCGTGACGGGTAATAATTCCGTCCATCCTCAGGGTCGCCAGAAGAGTCTTCGCGTATTCGGCTTCGTCGAAAACGGTGGCTGAACCTTTCTTGGCCCAGGTACCGGTGATCGTGTAATAGTGCAGGCCGATGGAATCGAAGTGCCGGCCCGCGTCGCGCATCATCACTTCCATCCAGTGGTAGTCCTCGTCGGAGGGGCCCGAGGCAGATTTCAGGATGCGGGTGCCTTGAGGCACCTTGATGAAAGTGGAGTAACGGCGGGTGACATCGGCCGCGTATTCGGCGCGCATGTTGCCGCCGCAGCCCCAGAGTTCATTGCCGAGGCCGATATAAGGCAGCTTCCACGGGTCCTTACGGCCGTTGGCGGCACGCTCCAGGGCAAGCGAGCCCGCAGGGGAAGTGACATATTCCACCCATTCAGCCAGTTCGCGCGGGGCGGCTGACCCCACGTTGCCACTGATATAAGCCTCTGCGCCAAGCAGTTCAGCGAAGTCCAGAAACTCGTGGGTGCCGAACGTGTTTGGCTCAGTGACTTTGCCCCAATGGGTATTGATCTTAACCGGGCGCTTCGCGCGCGGCCCCACTCCTTCACGCCAATTGTATTCATCGGCGAAGCAGCCCCCGGGCCAGCGGATGACCGGGACGGCCAAGTTGCGCAGGGCTTGCACAACGTCGTTGCGGTAGCCATGGGTATTGGGAATTGTGGAATTTTCCCCCACCCAGATGCCGCCGTAGATCCCCGCGCCCAGGTGTTCTGCAAACTGTCCAAATAGCTGACGATTGACGGTGGGACCGGGCTGGTCCGCATGAATGGTAAGTTCAGCGGAGTGTGCTTGTTGAGCCAGAGCGCAAATGGCGGATGTGAGCAGCGCGATGAGGATTCGGATGGTCATGAGGCTTCTTGATAAGCGTCTCCATCCTATCGAAGCGCTTCAGGTTATGTCACTAAGAACGAAGTTCTTGAAATCGTATAGCATCTACGAGAGAGTTCAACGACATGATCTGGAACAAAGCTGTTGCGATTGTTGTCTGGGCCGGAGTGCTGGCAAGCGCGCAGGGACCGAGGCGCGATTCGACTCCGAATGACTCGCTAAAATCACCCGAGGTTCTGCCGGACCATCGGGTCATGTTCCGGATTTACGCGCCGAAAGCGTCGGATGTTTCCCTCAGCGGCGACTGGATCGCACAGGGCCGCGGAACCGGAGGCAAACTGCAGAAGGACGCAAGCGGCGTGTTCTCAATTACCGTGGGTCCTCTGGTGCCGGATTTCTACAGCTACTCCTTCAACATAGATGGCGTGAAGACCATTGACCCGAAGAACGCCATGGTCAAACAGGGCGAAACCTCTCTGGACAACATGTTCCAGGTGGAGGGTGCTGAGGCAGCTTACGAAGACAACAAGTCTGTGCCGCACGGTGAAATCCACATCGGTTGGTATCGCTCTAGCGTGCTCGATAAGATGCGCAGCATGCATGTGTACGCGCCGCCAGGGTACGAATCGGGCAACCAGAAGTACCCGGTGCTCTACCTGCTGCACGGTGGTGGCGATGAAGATTCTGGCTGGAGCACCATAGGCCGCGCTGGATTCATACTGGACAACTTGATTGCAGAGAACAAAGCTAAACCGATGATCATCGTGATGCCGAACGGAAGCATGCCGCGTCCCGGGTTCACGCCAGGCTCCCCGCAGACCCCTGAAATGCAGGCCGCACAAAGAGCCGCGCAGCAGAAATTTGTGGACGAACTCCTGACCAACATAATGCCTGAGGTGGAAAAACACTACCGCGTGTTGACAAGCCGCGAGAACCGCGCAATTGCAGGGCTATCGATGGGTGCCGGTCAGACGCTCGCGGTGGCGCCAACTCATCTGGATAAGTTTGCGTGGATCGGGGTCTGGAGCGGGGGCGTGAATCCCGCCGCGGAAAGCACCTTTATGGAACGAAACGCAGCATTTTTTGCAAACCCCGAAAAGACGAACAAGTCCGTTAAACTCTTGTGGATCGGCGCGGGATCGAACGATACCCTGGCAGGGCCCGGGACGAAGCACTTAGCTGAAATCCTTGACGCCCACGGCATTAAGCACGAATTTCACGAAAGCGAAGGTGGCCACACCTGGATCAACTGGCGGCATTACCTGAACGACTACGCTCAGTTGCTGTTCCAGTAGGCGGGAATAAACAATGAACCGCCGTGAATTTATAAAAACGGGCGCACTAGCCAGTCTGTCTTCTTCCGCGATTGCGGCTGCCGAAAAACCCAATATTGTCCTGATTCTTGCCGACGACATGGGCTTCTCTGACCTCGGCTGCTATGGCGGCGAAATCCGAACGCCGAACCTGGACAGTTTGGCCCGGCAAGGAATGCGCTTCACGCAGTTCTGCAACACTGCCCGCTGCTGTCCCACCCGCGCCAGTCTGCTCACGGGGCTTTATCCACATCAGGCCGGAATGGGCCACATGGTGGATAATCCGAAGCCGTTCCCCGGCTATACCGGCGATCTCAACCGCGAGTGCGTCACCATAGCGGAGCTACTCAAGACCGCCGGTTATCGCACCATGATGGCAGGCAAGTGGCATGTCACGCCGTTTACGAAATCGAAGCACAATTGGCCACTGCAGCGGGGCTTCGACGATTACTACGGCATCATTCACGGCGCGGCCGATTACTTCAACCCGGTAACACTAACGCGCGGCAACGAGCCGGCCGAACCGAACGGCCCGGATTATTACTTCACCGATGCTATCGCCCGCAACGCCGTGTCTTTTATCGAATCCGCTGCGGAAAAGCAGGAGCCGTTCTTTTTATACGCCGCTTTCACCGCGCCGCACTGGCCCTTGCACGCTTTGGAAGCGGATATTGCCCGGTACCGTGGCCGCTATCAAGGTGGTTGGGACGCGTTACGCCAGGAACGTCACAAGCGGATGATCGAACTCGGGATCGTTAGCGCCAAATGGCCTCTGACGCCGCGCGATAGTCACGTTCCCGCCTGGAGCGATGCGCCGGATAAAGAATGGCAACAGCGGCGGATGGAAGTCTACGCCGCGCAGGTGGACCGTCTGGACCAGGGCGTGGGCCAGATCCTGGCAACTCTTGAGCGTACAGGCCGCGGCAACAACACACTTGTCTTATTTCTGGCGGATAACGGCGGGTGCGCCGAAGAACTGGGGCCAAACGCCCGAGCCATTCATATCCCGGCAAAGACGCGTACTGGCGAACCGGTTGTCGCGGGGAATCGGCCGGCACTCATGCCAGGGCCGGAAAGCACGTTTCAGAGCTACGGGATGCCTTGGGCTAATGCGTCCAACACGCCCTTCCGCCTCTACAAACATTGGGTTCATGAAGGTGGTGTGGCCACTCCGTTGATTGCGCGGTGGCCTGGAACCATCGCGCCCGGCTCCATGACGCATGAGCCCGGTCACTTGATTGACCTGATGGCCACTTGTGCCGATGTGTCCGGCGCGCGTTACCCTTTGACGAACCGCGGCCACGCAATCAAGCCGCTGGAGGGAGTAAGCCTGCGCCAGGCCTTCCGGCAAAAGAAACTAACACGGCGCGATGCACTCTACTGGGAGCACGAAGGCAATCGAGCCGTTCGCGAAGGCAAGTGGAAACTTGTTTCCCGCTTCCCGGGCCAGTGGGAACTTTACAATCTGCAAGCCGACCGCACCGAACTGAACGACCTTGCTCCCAGGGAGCCCGCCCGTGTCGCGCGAATGACCGCTCTCTATGACCGTTGGGCTGCGCGCACACAAGTGGAGCCCTGGCAGAAAGTAGAGCAGGCACCCCGGACCCCGGCACCCATTCCCGCCGTTTAGGCCACCTTCTATGGACCGTCGAACCTTCTTGAAAGCCAGCGCATCGGGAACGCTCGGTGCCCTTACCGCCTCGGCGTCCAACACGCCCTTCCGCCTCTACAAACATTGGGTTCATG
>Ga0123337_10002779_pt1 | contig 19490 bp, 18 predicted proteins | sample frozenSSSSmetaG_FD_89792 | JGI IMG/M metagenome (GOLD analysis project Ga0123337, IMG submission 89792) | Glacier valley bacterial and archeal communities from Borup Fiord, Nunavut, Canada, to study Microbial Dark Matter (Phase II) -... | ecosystem: Environmental > Aquatic > Freshwater > Ice >... | reverse complement strand
GCGGAGTGAAACGAAGCGACAGCATTTCTTTGCTGGTTCCCCCTAAAGGGATCAATGAAATTAACCCCACCCTCTCCGCAAGACAAATGCTGTTCCACCTTTGGTGGAGGGGCATTTTTATTTGGAGATCGTCAAGTTCGCTTGAACGAACGGAAAATAAAAATGCCGGCAAGCGCAGCGGCAGCATTTGGCTTGACGATTCCCCCTCAGGGATCAATGAAATTAATCCCAACCTCTCTCCGAAACAAAAAATGACACTAGCGATTGAAACGAAGCGACAGCATTTCTTTGCTGGTTCTCCCCTAATGGAATCATTGAAATTAATCCCCGCTTATCCCAATGGAATGAAAGTTAGATCACGAATGGAATTTTTACGTAAAAGTGATTGGGCTGCAAAGTTATGTGGATGGTGATAACATCAACCACAGGAAAATTTGTTATGCTTCAAATCATTCAGATTTCCCTTTGAATATTGCGAAAATTGCCATTGCATGCCCGTGTCCTAATTCAAATTCCTCTTTAAGCCAATTCGTAATTTCTGTAGCTTTTGTTTTAGGATTAAGTTTTCCGTCAATGATAAATTCTTTTTCCTCCGCCATTTTTTTAAAGTCAGCAGGTGACTTCCCTGTTTTGATTTGAATATTATTTATGTATGCTTCAAACGACATAATGATTTAATTTGTTTGAAAATTTAATTCGTGTTTTTGCAGTCCCATTTTTTAGAAAAATGAATTTAAAAATATTTCCTTAATAAACTTATTATGAAAGGAATCAGAATATTTTAAGCTGGTTATCTAAGACTCAGAATTCACCGGATAATGAAGCCATGTATACAATAATTGGAGAAAAGCCTGGTTGCTTCTTCTCAAGTTATCAGGCACTTAATTTCTTTAGGTTTTGAATGGAAATTCGTCTTTTTTCTTTTAATGCTTTGAAATGTGTCGGGCTAAGCCCTGTCATCTTTTTAAACTGTGTGGATAGATGCGCAACACTGCAATAATGTAACTTAAAAGCTATTTCAGACAAAGTGTATTCTTCGAACATTAATAATTCCTTTATCCGCTCAATTTTTAATGAAATGATATATTGTTCTATAGTAGTTGCTTCAACCTCAGAAAAGAAATTAGCCAAATAAGTATAGCTGTGGTTTAATCGATCACTCAATAAAGCAGAGAATTTAATATTAGGTTTCTCATCTGAATGGTAAACATAATCTATAATAACCTCCCGTATTTTCTCAATCAATAAACCCTTCCTTTTTTCTAACAACTCTAATCCAACCTTATTGAGTATGTTATTTAGTTTCTTTTTTTTCTCATCAGAAATAACTTCCTTAGTTTCAATTTCTCCTAAATCTACTTTTACAGGTGTGATATCCAGTTCTTCTAAAGCTTCTTTAACTACTAACTTGCAACTTTCACAAGCCATATTTTTGACATAGATTTTCATAATGTTTCTATTTAATATGATAAATTAATGCGTTAGGGGCCAAGTTTTGGGCAATTATCGTTTATCTCAAAATTCTCAATTAAAATTTCGTTAATTCATTTTCGAAAAAAAACCCAATGTCTTTTTATATAATTTAAAGAAGTCCCATACAACTCCTGTGCCAATAAATCCTGATTAAATTCCAATATTCCTTACTATTTAAATGCACAAAAAAAATAGTGCGGTAAACATTGTTTACCGCACTATCAATAATAAGATATATAAATTATAGCATTCTTCCATTCACAAAGCTTCTAATCCCTATTGTAGAAACTGCGATTAACAATGAATGATTCAGGTATTATATTTAAAATTGCCTGATTAAAATTAAGACTTCATTTTATCACTCTTCTCTTTACATTCCTTAGCATGTTTAAGATGTGTTCTCAGACCAGGCAACTTTTGTGTAGCCCATGCCTTGATTTCTGCATCTTCAGAATCTTTGGATGCTTTTTCAAACAATTCAATTGCATCTTCATGGTGTTCAACCATCATATCACAATAGCTTCTGTCAAAATCATTTCCTGTTTTATCATCAAACTTTTTGTAAACATCCTTTGAGTCTTCAGTCATGGTTGCAGGAATTGAAATTGATTTTGATTGCGCCAGAGCCGAAAGCTCTGCTAAAGTTTTGCCATGGTCTGATTCCATCATCTTTCCAAAGTCTTTAACATGCGCAGAATTGCCCTTTTGCTGGGCTAGTTTTCCTAAGCTGATCTCTTCCATTTGCATTTCAGCAACCTGCATTACAAACTGAGTACCATTATCATTATCGATTACCACGGCTGTTTGATCATTAGCAGCCATTTTATCAATATTTTCTTGTTCTGCGACATCTTCTGAATCCCTTGTTTTATTCTGGGAACAAGATGAAGATAAGATTACTATCCCGGCGATACAGATCGTATGAAGCAGGAAGGATTTAAAATTGTTTAATTTTTTCATTATGTTGCTTTGTTTAGTTTCATAAAAAATATGCAAGGGATTAAATTTAATCCCTTGCATAGGTAATTAGTAGCAATTAATAGTGAACTTCTTCACCGCGATTAGTTCTCCAATTATCTTCGAGGTATTTTGCATCATCCTCATTTTTTGGAGTTACCGAAATGACTACGTTCCCTTCTTTGATTCCGGATTCATATAACTTTGCTCTGGCTTCAGGGATTCCTGATCCAACCATTGCACCAATGAGGCCACCTGTTAACCCACCTGCACCTGCGCCCGCTAAGCCAGCAGCAATTGGTCCGGCTATCAGAAGTCCTAAGCCAGGAATTACTACGCTCGTGCCAATGGCGGCAACCACACCTACAATGGCCCCAATTGTACCACCGATCGCAGAACCTTTACCAGCATGTTCTGCTGCTTTTGTTCCAATCTCAGTCCCTTCAGTTGCTTCATCATTATAATGAGTTTTCCGGGTATCATCAGACATTACAAGATTGATATCGTCTTTCGAGTAACCTCTCTCATGTAAGCTATTGTAAGCATTTTCGGTGCTTTCACGGTCACGAAACATACCGGTTAGTACTCTTCTTTCTGCAGTTCCATGTGATTGAACTCCATTCTCGTTTCTTGAATTTTCCATTTTTTTGTGTTTAATTTAGATTGATTGTTATTCTGATTTTAGCTTTAGTTGCATTGGCCTAAGAGAAAGAATATTAAAGCAAAGACAATTATTGTCCCCAAACATCCACCTCCTAATTTTTTTGCACCATAACCTGCTATCAGGCCTTTAAAAATATTATTCATGTTATAAGCTTATGCCGCTACTTCAGTTGCTTCAACGTTAATGGCATCCATGGCAACATCCGATAATTTCAGGTCTGCTTCTTTCTCCTCTTGCAGCGTACTTTCCAGCAATTGAGAGACTTCAGTCAAATCCAATGTTTCGGCAAACTGTCTTAGTGTTCCATATGATGCAATTTCGTAATGCTCTACTTTTTGTGCGGCAGAGATAATTCCTGCATCACGCATAGAACCTTCCTCACATGATTCCATTATTTCAGATGCTTCCTTGATTAGTCCATCCATAGCTTCACACTTTTTTGCTACCGCCTTTACTTTGATCAATGAGAAAATATTTTCTAAACGGGTAACATGTCCCTTCGTTTCTTCAAGATGAGAAGTCAATGCATTGTTCAACTGTTGAGAAGTCGCATTTTTGATCATTTTTGGTATTGCTTTTATCAGTGCACTTTCAGCCCAATAAATGTCTTTTAATTCATCTTCAAATAATTTCATCAATTGGGAAGATTTCATTGATGCCTGTTCACTGTTTGCTGATTTCTTCGAGCCTTTTCCTGACTGAGAAGCGCTAGCTTTCTTGTTTTCCATCTTTTTTGTTTTAATTGATTAATTGAAATTTTGATTTTATTATGAGAGCCGAATTCTAATTTCTGAAAAGGCTGCTTTCCTAATTTTTTGCTTTTTGACTATCCTCGTAAACTGACCAGCTCATGATGCCATTTTTAGGTGCGGTTGCTTTGTCAACCTCTTCTTTCCGTTCAGCACTCAATTTTTTATTAGCTGTTTGAACAGATTTATCAGTCCGGTCAGTTCCTGCTGATTTTTCTTCTAACAAGCCATTCGTTTGCCGAACGTGTTGAATCGGATCTTCTATATTCACCCATTCTTCACCCATTAAAGGACTTAATCCCTCATTCCATTGACCTTTGAAATCCTCGCCTTTCGACATGTTGAAATATTTGTTACTGAATTTTGGATCGCTTTCCAATATTCCCGGAGGGAAATTTGGTTGAATACTATCTAAAGCCGCCTGGAACATTTGAAAATGCGCTACCTCTCTTGTCATTAAAAAGCGTAGCGATTCTTTAACATAAACATCGTCGGTAAATTTCATCAGGTTTTCATAGACCATTTTAGCACTGGTCTCTGCACCAATATTTAAGCGCAGGTCGGCAGTTAAATCGCCCATTCCCATGATGTATGTCGCACTCCATGGATTGCCCACACTGTCAGTAAGCGTCGGTGTTCCGCCACTTACAATGAAGAAATGGGGATCAACCATTGCATCGTGTATGTATGTTTCTTTGGCAGCGCTTCCATCGAGCATTTTGATCAGATCAGATTCATCGGCTGCATTTTTCAATTCACCATTGACACCGGTCAGCAACATCTGAATAGTTGCACCCACAATTTCGAGATGACTGAACTCCTCAGTGGCAATATCCATTAGCATGTCATACTTGTCGGGGGCAGATTTCCTGCATCCAAAACCCTGAACAAAATATTGCATTGCTGCCTTCAATTCACCGTTAGGTCCGCCAAATTGCTCAAGTAAGAGCCTGGCAAATCGTACGTCGGGTTTTGAAACCCTGGCATTAAATTGTAATTCTTTTACGTGATGAAACATGACCTTTGTTTTGAATTAGTTAGTGAAACAAAGGTGCAGGGGAATGACAAACTCACTGTTATGTAATTCTATAAAAAGATTATACATTTCCTACATTATCAGGTTGAACTTTGTAACTCCTTGATAATAAAATATTTAATATAACCAGAAGAGACTTTTTGTAATTATCTTCACCTAAACAAGGCGTTATACATGTATCTGGACTGAGGAAATTAGATTTATACCAATGGCTGTGTGAATTATTTTTAGGTATTGCATTCTTCCTCCAAATCCCTGATTAGAAACCTTTCCATTAAAAGAAACTAAAAATATTTCCTTAGTTTTAGTTGTATTTCAGGAGTGTTAAACAGAAAAGGTATATGATGAATTTTATTCCAAAACCCATTAAAAAATTTGGCATAGCGCTGGTTATTCTGATTTCATCAGGGAACCAGGCCGCTTTGACCCAAAACCTTCAAAACTATGATATCGTAATCTACGGTGCCACTTCAACAGGTATCAGCTCAGCTATTCAAAGTTCGCGAATGGGAAAAAAAGTGATATTAATTGAGCCAACAAACAGAATTGGCGGACTTACAACCGGCGGGCTAGGACAGACAGATATTGGAAATAAACAGGCAATCGGAGGATTATCACGGGAATTCTATCAGCAGGTAAAAGCCTATTATCAAAAGCCTGAAAACTGGGTATGGCAAAAAAGGGAAACTTATAAAGATGGCGGACAAACAACCAGCGCGGCGCACGAAGACGCGATGTGGACCTTCGAACCATCGGTAGCATTGAAGATCTTTAAAGAGATTTTAAGTAAGGAAAAAAACATCGACCTGGTATATAATCAGCGATTAAACCGCAAAAGCGGAGTCAAAAAAAACTCCGGAAGAATAACATCCATACAAATGGAAAGTGGTCAGGTTTACCAGGGAAAAATGTTTATCGATGCCACTTATGAAGGTGATCTAATGGCAGCTGCCGGCGTAAGTTATGCTGTTGGCCGTGAATCTAACACTCAGTACGGGGAAACATTAAACGGCATTCAAGCCAACAAAATTAGCCTGACCCTACGCAGAACAATTTCAATGAATACGTATAATCATAACTTCATTGAAGGCGTAGATCCCTACATTAAAAAAGGTGATCCTAAAAGCGGTTTACTTCCGTTTATAAGTCCGGGTAAACCGGGAATTGATGGAAAAGGAGACAATAAAATACAGACCTATTGCTTCCGAATGACCTTGACCAACCATCCTGATAACCGAATTCCATTTACCAAACCTGCAGGTTATAAAGAACTGGATTACGAATTATTAATGAGAAACTACGAGGCTGCCGAAGGTCCCGTTGAAAAAATGTATGATTATGGCGATCCATTAGTGCCCTGGATAAATTCGGACATGCCTAACCGTAAAACAGATACCAATAACCAGAAAGGATTTTCTACTGATTTTATTGGTCAGAATTATGACTACCCGGAAGCGAGTTATGAAGAGCGCGAAAAGATAGTTGAACGCCATCGAAAATATCAACAGGGTTTAATGTGGACCCTGGCCTATCATCCCCGCATTCCTAAAAAAGTACGGGATGTGGTTTCTACATGGGGGACCTGTAAGGATGAATATGAAAGGGAAGACGGATGGCAGGAACAATTATACATCAGGGAAGCAAGACGCATGATTAGTGATTATGTGATGACTCAAAAAAATTGCGAACGTCTGGTAGTTGCTGAAGATCCGGTTGGAATGGGTGCTTATGGCATGGATTCTCACAACATCAAACGCTATGTAGATGTGAATGGCTTTGTGAAAAATGAAGGCAATGTTGAAGCACATGTTGCAAGTCCTTATCCGATAAGTTATAAGTCAATAGTTCCAAAAAAATCAGAAGTAAATAATCTCTTTGCGCCAGCCTGTCTCTCTGCAACTCATATCGCCTTTGGATCCATCCGTATGGAGCCTGTTTTTATGGTACTTGGGCAGTCAGCAGCAATTGCCGCAAGTATTGCCATTGACAAGGATTATAGTGTTCAGGATATTCCATACAAAGAGTTGGAAGCAGATCTTTTAAAGTATAAGCAGGTACTTCAATAAGGTTCTGAATTAACATCTTCTGAATAGGGAATCTAACCTTTGCTTATTTTTTATCATGTCATGAAAAAAAATCTCGTTCTAATTATATTTCTTTCTCTAGCTATTTTATCCGATAAAAATTTATCCGCTCAGGATAAGAATCAGGCTGGCTGGAAAGCCGGAGTTGCGAGTGTAATCATTACCCCTGAAGAATCGATGTGGATGGCCGGATTTGCAGCCCGAACACGTCCGTCGGAAGGCAAACTTCATGAACTTTGGGCAAAAGCACTCGTATTTGAAGATGCTGCCGGCAAAAAAGCTGTGCTCATCACTACTGATCTATCAGGCATTCCAAAAAGTATTTCTGATAAGATCCGAAACCGACTTGAAAAAAGTTTCAGACTTACTCGCAGTCAGATCATTTTCAATACCTCACATACCCATTCGGGCCCGGTGCTGCAGGATGCACTTCATGCGCTTTATCCGCTCAATGAACAGCAAAAAGAACAGATCAGAATTTATACCTTAAAATTTGAAGCTCAGATAGAAGCATTGGTCAAAAAGGCCTTTAATTCAATGAGACCTGTTAATATTTCGACACAAAATGGGATCACCAGATTTGCAGTAAACAGGAGGAATAATATTGAAACCAAAATCGATGCCCAAACTGATCTGCAAGGACCGAGTGATTATGCTGTCCCGGTAATCAGAGTAAGTGATAAAAAAGGTGAAGTATTGGCCATAGCCTTTGGTTATGCCTGTCATAATACGGTATTAAGTGGTTATGAATGGTCGGGAGATTATGCAGGCTATGCACAGCTTCAGGTAGAAAAAGTGCATCCCGGAGCCACCGCCTTATTTTTTCAGGGATGCGGAGGGAACCAGAATGCATTGCCACGAAAATCAGTTCCATTAGCAAAACAATACGGGCAGGAACTGGCATTGGCTGTCGAGGCAGTGCTTGAAGGGCAAATGCGGAATCTGGAACCACGTTTGAAGACCGCCTATTCAGAAGTAAATATTGAATTTGAAAACCCACCGAGCAGGGAAGAGTTAAACCAAATGCTTGTCAAAGAAAGTGGTTACATCAGGAACTGGGCTATTGAAATGATCCGGAAATATGATAAAGGTGAGCGCATTTTGAGCAACTACCCTTACCCGGTACAGTTCTGGCAATTGGGTGATCAGTCGCTGGTTGCTCTTGGCGGTGAACCGGTTGTAGATTATGCGATCAAACTTAAAAAGATCTTTGGTCCTGATTTATTTGTAATGGGATATTCTAACGATGTCATGGCTTATATACCAACAGTGGAAATTCTGCGTGAAGGCGGATATGAAGGTCATACCTCACAGATGGCTTTCGGATTGCCTGCAAAATGGAAAGAATCGATTGAACCCTTAATTATTGGTGAAGTTTTGAAATTATCTAAAGAGATTGGGATTGTGATTCCGGACGCAAAATAATCCATTTCGGATTATTATTCCTTTCATTTTTATTTATATTTAGACAGAGTAAAAGACGAATAAAACAGATGAATCGCAGAGAAATATTAAAGGGATTGAGCATCATACCACTGGCTGGAGTTGCTACAGCTGCTATTGCGGAGCACCATGCAGGAACCGATGCAGAATTAGCGTCAGCCGCAGCTGAAGAATGGCTTCCAAAGAAAGAACTGATTAAGACCCCGGCAGGATCCTGCCTTCGTTCAGGCCATTTATTGTTTATTGGTGGTATTGGTGGATGGTATGCAAACCAGAGGCCTGAGCCGGGAGATATCCAGGTTCAGATACGCAGTGTATTGACTACCATGAAGGGAATTCTGGAAGGTGCAGGATCATCGATGGCTAATGTGCTGAAGATACAGATGACTGTAGCTGAACCAAACAAAAACATGGCAAAACTCAATGAGGCTTATGCTGAATTTTTCCCTGAAAATCCACCTGTCCGTTCCTACAGTGGTTCTAAAACAAGTCAGATGGGCAGGGAAGGTATCCTTTGTCAGGTGAGTTGTATCGCTTATGTTGATTAATTTAAATAGTTAAAATTTTAATAATATAATATTATGGATCGCAGAAAGGTTCTAAAAAGTCTCAGTCTTCTACCTCTGGCAGGTGCTGCAGCAGCAATTCCTTCAGAAGCCAATGCTCAAAACAAAAAGAAAAAAGGACAATGGACACCCAAAAAAGAGGTAATACGCCGGAGTAATAGCGGAGGCAATACAAACCCTACAGTTGCTGCCCCCGCTACAGCCGGAGGCAAACCCGCAGCACCTGCTCCGGTTTTATCAGGTTGTATCCGTTCAGGGCATCTCTTATTCCTTTCGGGGATCGGAGGCTGGTATGCTGAAAGACGTAAAGAGCCGGGAGATATTCAGGTGCAGATACGCAGTGCACTGGATACCATGAAAGAAGTACTTGAAGGCGCCGGTTCATCCATGGCTAATGTCCTTAAAGTACACATGACCGTCGCAGAGCCGAATAAAAACATTGCAGCACTCAATGAGGCTTACCGTGGTTATTTCCCTGATCCTGCCCCGGTACGTTCATATACAGGTTGCGGGACTGATCTGATGGGAAGGGATGGGATTCTGTTACAAATTGATTGTATTGCTTACGTGGATTAAAAAGGCAAAAGAATTCTACCAATACCAGGACTCCTATTGATGGAAAGATTTAATCAACAATAAAAACCAACACTGGGATCTTATAGGGTTATTGATAACTGATTTTGCAGTAAAAGATTTTAGTGATAACGGATTTGCTGATAAAGGTGTAATTTTATTTTAATCAATTTCGTTACAAAGGGGAACCTAATATAGTTTACCTTTAATAGAGTATATTTCTTAACGAACACCTGAAAACTGAACTATGAACAGAATCATAAAACTTATAGGTCTATTCATGATACAATTACTGGTTGTATCATGTCAAAAAGATAGTGTGGGTGATGGTAAGTTAACTTACAACTTTAAGCCGATTAATTTAAGTGCATCCTTGAGTTCTGCTGCCACTGCTAGCGGCCAGGCTGTTTCTGCCGGGAGTAATGGAAGTATTAACTGGACTACCGGCAGATTTAATGTCCATCGAAACCTCGGGCACTCAAATCCCTGTGGAAGTTCACTTTAACGAGACTCTTGTGCTTCAAAAAAATGTATCCTCAATTAGTATTAATGGTGATAAATACACCGCAGACATTATTCTGGAAGTAAATAATCTGGTTAAAAACCTTACCCTTTCTGATTTTGGACAAACCACAAGAGGAACAAACGGGTCAATTTTTGTTTCTAATACTGTGAATACGGCATTATATAATAAATTAAAAACCAATCTATCCCTTGTTCCTGCAGTTACAATAACGCGTCAATAATTAGATACCTTAGCCCATTGGCAGCCCGGCATCAGGATTCTAATCAGTGTGCATGTAGTCAATGGGTCCAAAATTATAATCTTAACAAAGATCTTTTAAATACTCCCGGAGGCTTTCTTGCAAATTATATTGGCAAGGATTTATACCCCAGCTTTTTGAAGAACTTCCAATGTTTTTCTGAGTCCGGTTTGCGCCACCATCATCAGATCTTCATTCCAATAGTTCGGATTATACATCTCGAGTGAAATACAACCCTTATAACCAGTTCCTTTCAGATCTTTGAAGATTTGACTTAGCGGCAAAATACCATCTCCCGGATAAACCCTGTGCGAATCATTAAGTTGGTCTAATGGCGGTGATGCAGGAGCATCATTAAATTGGAAAATTGCGATCATATCGCCGCTAAGTAATTTAATCCCCTCAAAACCGCCTTCACTGATATACATATGATAAACATCAGGAATGACCATCGCTTTGGGATGATTGGCATCCAGAGCAATACCAACCGCCTGCCCCATCGTTTTAACAGGGAAATATTTCACAAAAACCAATGCAGGATTTAGTTTATAATCATTGATCCCCATTTCAATAATATCACGGTAGCGATCAGCAGCCCATTTTTGATTATAGTTTAGACCAATAGTATTTGGAATTGTCTGAATATGCTGAGCACCAATATCAGAGGCCATACGCATCCGGTTACGGGTATCGGCTAAAGACTTATCCCATAATTCCTGGGTAGGAGGAATTGCATTCCAAAGGCCGATTACGCTGGGTACGAATAAACCACTATCCCGAATTTGTTTTCCCAGATCTTTCAGGTTACCGCCATCTGCTTCAAATTTTTGTAATTCGCCATCCCATGGTTCAATAGCATCATAACCGGCTTTTGATGCAATCCTGACCTTTTCTTTTAAGGAGGCAGGTCTGATTGTAGCTGTATCCAGGCAAACCGGCCAGGGACTCTTTCCTTTCTGAAACCTTTTTTCTTTCTTTTGAACCTCTGTAGTACCTGCAAGTGCAATGTCAGCTGATGCAATGCCAAAAATGCCTGCCACCGCTCCCAGGGTAATGAATTTTCTACGTTCCATAGCTTAGGATTAAAATATTTCTAAAGACAAAGTGAACATTCAGATTAAAATAAAATTTAATATAAGCCAAAAGATTTAAAAACAGAACTGCCTGCATAATTACTACCAATCTCTTCATTGATTCTTAGCAGTTGATTATACTTGGCAAGTCTTGAAGATCCGGCTACAGAACCGATTTTGATCTGTCCGCCATTTAATCCAACAGCCAGGTCTGCCAGGGTAGCATCCTCCGTTTCACCAGAACGAGCTGAAACCACTGTACTGAATCCCCCATTCTTTGCCATCCGGAGTGTATTAACCGTCTCAGTTAATGTTCCGATCTGATTCATTTTCACAAGAATTGAATTTCCTGCTTTCAGCTCAAAGCCTTTCTGTAAACGTACTTTATTTGTAGTAAAGAGGTCATCACCAATCAACTGAACATGTTTCCCTAATCGTTGAGTTAAAGCCTGCCATCCCTCCCAGTCATTTTCAGCCAGTCCATCCTCGATAGAAATAACCGGATGCTCCCTGCTCCACTTTTCAAGCATATCGATCATTTGCTCCGAACTAAGGCTACGGTCTTCCGAATGCAGATTATAAACTCCTTTGACTTCATCGTAGAAATGAGAAGAAGCTACATCCAGGGCTATCGCAACATCGGTACGTGGTTTATAACCACAAGCATGAAATACTTCTCCCAAAACCTCAAGAGCAGCTTCATTTGAAGGTAAAGCCGGCCCAAAACCACCCTCATCAGCAAGCAGATAGGCGTTATATCCTTTTTTTATCAGTATCTCACGGGTTTTCCAGTACACATTGAAAATCATTTCGAGTGCATCCGGATAGTTTTTTGGGGATACGGGTATGATCAGAAAATCCTGCAGATCAATATTCTTACCGGCATGTAATCCCCCGCTGATGATATTTACCATTGGAACAGGCATAGAAACCGCATCTCCGGCAGGAAGATATTTCTTAGCCAGGTGTCTGAATAAAGGTTCCTTTGCTTCATTCGCGGCTGCATGAATACAGGCAAAAGAAGCACCAAGTATGGCATTCGCACCTAATCTTGACTTTTCAGGAGTGCCGTCCAGTTCGATCATCAGATTATCCAGATGGTTCTGATCCTCAATATCCTGTCCAATCAAAACATCTCTGATTTCCGTATTGACATTCGCCACGGCTTTACTCACCCCTTTACCCCGATGCCTGTTGCCTCCATCACGAAGCTCTAATGCCTCAAACTGTCCGGTAGAGGCCCCTGAAGGAAGCATCATTCTACCCATCACACCTGATTCCAGAAATACATCAACCTCAACAGTAGGGTTACCGCGTGAATCGAAAATTTCACGCGCTTTCAGATCTTTTATTTTTGACATGACATATTAAAATTAAAGGGATAAGCGTGTATTCAGGAGGTAAAAATATCAAAAGAAATGGTTTCAGAACTGCTTTTTAATTGCATCGAGCACATTTAAGTCAGAGTCTCCACCTCTGATCCAGTTAATGGCTGTATCCCGGATAATTTGCTTTAAGCTTTCATCCTGAATATAATTTACAGGCGACTTGCCATCCATACGGGCAAGAAGCATCAAACCAAGGTGCGGCAGCAGATTACTGACCTGGCCCTTATAATTAGCAAGAAACGTACTGATTAGCTCGAGTATCTCTTTAGGTTTTTTCAAATGCCAGGTTTTTAACATCAGGTGGCCCAGACAATAAGCAAGATCAAATACCGGATTTCCCCAATGCGCCACTTCGTAATCGATAAGTACGATACTACCGCTTTTTTCAACCAGCATATTCTTTGGAGAGAAATCGCCGTGAACCAGACAGGTCTTTTGTTCAGTCAGTTCTACTATCAATGCATTGATCTCAGCCGAAAGTTCAGGATACTTATTGATTAAAAAGCGGTGGAATGGATCAATCCGGAGCTGAATGAAATATTTCTGATCGCTAAACCCTGCCTTCACCAGCTCATCAATTTTATGGCTCTGACTATGAATCTGACTAAGGATATCTGCAGCACTCTTGGCGGTATCGGGATTGAATATCCCATTCATTAACAAATCTTTCCAGGTCTGAACGCCCTCTTCGGCACAGGTCATCAGGTAGATATGATTGACATAATCAACATGCAGGATCTTAGGAATATTACAGTCAGGAATTACCAGTTCCAGTTGTTTCATCACCTCATGCTCACGGTGGATTCGCTCAACATCCGAAAACCAGTCTGCCTTTACATCAAGTTTTTCCAGCGCTTGCTTAATCACCCAGCGATTATCATTCACACTAATCTTCCACACCCGGCATGAAACACCACCGGAAAGATGCTCAACACGGGCATTATCAGCTTCATTTACAAGCCCTTCCTGATTAAGATATTCTGTTACTTCTTCCTTTGAATCAAGTATCATGTCAAAATGTATGCTAATTTCCTACAATAGTCCCGAATTGATTTAACCGGATTCTACCAGTAAATACCATACAATGCTGCAATTATCCCGATTATGAATAATGCCCCAACTGCAAACCCCGGTGTTGTACGGAACATACTGTTATCTACCTTCAAAGCATTCGGAATAATTCCATTTCTATTTTCATAGATACTGATCAGGTACATCACCAGCACACAAATAATGAAAACAAATCCCATACGGTCTATGAATGGAATCTCATAAATCCCTTCTGCGTTTGCAACAGAAAATCCTGTGGAATTCAGGAACTGCAGATCCACATAGTCGGGCATGAATTTAAAAATTATGGAGAGCAGAAAGCCCCCAATGGTTGCAAATAAGGCCGCATTGGAGGTAGCTTTTTTCCAGAAAAACCCGAGCAGGAACATCGCCAGTATTCCCGGAGAAACAAAACCAGTATACTCCTGAATGTACTGGAATCCGCCTTTCTTGTCAATGCCCAGATAAGGTGCGATAACTACAGCCATGATCATGGAGATCACAATAACCCAACGTCCAACTTCAACCTGCCTTTTCTCATCCGCAACCGGATTTAATACTTTCTTATAAATATCAAGTGTAAAAATAGTGGCAATACTATTTGCCTTTCCGGCGAGTGAAGCTACCACAGCGGCAGTTAGCGCTGCAAAAGCAAGACCCTTTAATCCAACAGGCAGTAAATTCAATAAAACAGGATAAGCGCGGTCAGCCATAACCTCTCCGTTCAGCATCATTTCATCTCTGAAAACATTCTCCTTAAATAAAACATAGGCTGCAATACCCGGAAGAACGACGATTATTGGCATTAATAGTTTTAGAAAAGCTGCAAAAAGGATTCCGCTGCGGGCTGTTTGAAGATCCGCACCCAAAGCTCTCTGGGTAATGTATTGATTACAACCCCAATAATTCAGATTGACTATCCACATCCCTCCAACAAGCACTGCAAGTCCGGGGAGGTCAATAAAATAAGGATCATCCTTTTTAAAGATCATCTGAAAATGATCGCCCGAATTTTTTGTCAGCAGATTGAAACCATTTATAGCCCCTTCTGAACCAAAATGCTGAGCCACCATATCCAGCGCAAGATAGGTGGTTACCAAACCACCCAGCACCAGGAACACCACCTGAATAACATCGGTATAACCGATTACATTCATCCCGCCAAGGGTAATAACAATCGCAAATAATGCCAGTCCAACCATACAAACGGCAAAATCAAGCCCTGAAATACTGCTTATCGCCAATGCTCCCAAAAAGAGTATGGAAGTTAAGTTTACAACCACATATAACAAAAGCCAGAAAACGGCCATGATCATCGCTACAGTTTCATTATATCTCGTTTTGAGAAACTGAGGCATGGTATAGATCTTATTCTTGAGATAGATCGGGATAAAAAATACCGCAACTACGAGGAGGGTAACTGCTGCAAGCCATTCATAGGCTGCGATGGCAAGTCCCATGGTAAAACCAGAACCACTCATGCCAATAAATTGTTCGGCGGATATATTAGAGGCAATCAGCGAGGCGCCAATAGCCCACCAGGTTAAGGAGTCTTTAGCAAGGAAATAATCCTTTGAATTTTCATGTTTCTTTCGCTTGTATACGTACCATCCATACGTACTAACTATTATAAAGTAAATAAAGAATACTATATAGTCTGGTGTTTGCATACTCTTAACAGATTGATTAAATAAACCTATTAAAAAAAACGGAAATAAGTTATAAGTTGTAAGTGTTAAGTAATAAGTTGTATTTGCAAGTAATAAGTTTAATAAACTGTGAGTTCACCTCTCAGGTCAGTTTCAAGATATTCTGCGATCTTCTTATTGCTTTTAAAATTACCCAATAGATACATCAGTTTGGTTACTGCAGCTTCAAAGGTCATATCATAACCGCTGACAACCCCCATTTCTCTGAGTTCCCTGCTGGTTTCATACCGGCCAAGCTCCACCGTACCAACCTTACACTGAGAAATATTCAAAATGAGCTTCCCGTCTTTAATGGCTTCCCGTAACAGATCCAGAAACCACTTTTCAGTAGAAGTGTTACCTGAACCAAAAGTCTCCATGATCACAGCCTTACAATCTGCTGAAAGGGCGGCCCTAACTATTGCCGGACTAATCCCCGGATATAACTTGAGTATTCCAATTGCGCTGTCAAGTTTGGTATGAAATTTCACCGGTTCTGAATTTGGCTTCAGGATATAATTTCTGTTGAATTTGAGATAAACGCCGGCTTCAGCAAGTATTGGGTAGTTTGGTGATCTGAAAGCCTCAAACTTTTCGGAATTATATTTGAAGGAACGATTGCCCCTGAAAAGTTTATAATCAAAGTAAATACAAACCTCAGGCACCATGGCTTTGCCTTTTCTTTTTTCAGCTGCAATCTCTAAAGCAGTGATCAGGTTTTCTTTGGCATCAGTACGTATTCCATTTACCGGTAGCTGTGATCCCGTAAAAATCACAGGCTTGTCCAGATTCTCGATCATAAAACTCAGGGCTGATGCGGTGTAAGACATCGTATCTGAACCGTGTAATATGACAAAACCATCATACTGATCATAATCTCTTTGAATACGCAATGCAAGTTCTTTATAGATCTCCGGACTCATATTGGATGAATCAATGAGGGGATCAAAAGAGTGTACTGTCAACTTATATTTGAGCCTCTTTAGTTCGGGCACATGATCAGTGATCTGCTCAAAATTAAATGGCACCAATACTCCGGTTTTGGGATCATTGATCATACCGATCGTACCTCCGGTATATATTATCAGAACATTGGTCATTTCCTAATTAATTGGTTATTGGATTGTAAATATAGAAAAAGAAGGTAAATGAAATCAATCATGAATTGAGATTGAAAAATATGCAATGCCTAAATTCCAAAAACCTTTTCAGAATTGCGGCTTGTTATTTCTGCAACTTCTTCTATCGGAATCTGCTTCAGATCCGCAAGCTTCTGCGCCACATAAACCAGGTAACTGCTCTCATTTTGTTTTCCACGAAACGGAACGGGGGTTAGGTATGGCGAATCGGTTTCAAGAACAAGATGTTCTAATGGAATTGACTGCACAACTTTATCCAAACCTGAATTCTTATAGGTAAGAACTCCACCAATACCTAAATAAAAACCGAGTCCGATTACCTTTTCTGCCTGTGCAGCATCACCCGTAAAACAATGGAAGATCCCCCTGAGTTTATCATCTTTTAATTCATCCAGAATTTCAAAGATCTCATCAAATGCTTCCCGGCAATGGATGACGATGGGCAGACTCATTTGCTTTGCCCAGCCAATCTGGGTGCGAAAAGCTTCTTTTTGTATGTTTAAGGTAGATTTATCCCAGTAAAGATCAATACCAATTTCACCAATAGCGTAAATCTTTCTGATGTTTGCTTCATTATAGATATATGCTAATTCCTCCTTGAAATCTTCTTTCACATCACAGGGATGCAAACCCAGCATGGGGTAACAATGCTGGGGATACTGCTCTGCCAATCCGAAAACCAATGGAATTGATTTGGAGTCAACATTTGGCAAAAAGAGTCGGCTAACCTGATTATCCAGACTTCTTTGCATCAGCTCTGTCAGTTTCGCGGGATCTGTTTCGTAATATAAATGGGTATGGGTATCCGTAAGAATCATGCTGCAAATTAACAAAAAAGCCTTCGGGTAATCCCAAAGGCTTTGAATCTTATTTTATCAGGTGTTTAAGCTGAATAATTTCTTTTTCTTCCAGATATCTCCAGCGACCTCTGGGAAGGTCTTTTTTAGTCAATTGTGAATAAACTACACGGTCAAGTTTGACTACTTCATAGCCCAGGCTTTCAAAAATTCTTCTGACTACCCTGTTCTTACCACTATGGATTTGAATTCCAACCTCTTTTTTACTCCCTCCGGCAACATAACTAACCTGATCAGGTTTAATTAATCCATCTTCAAGTTCAATACCAAATTGGATCTTATTCAGATCACCCTGGGATAAGCTTTTATTCAGTTCAACCTGGTATAGTTTTGTAATATTATTTCGGGGGTGGGATAATTTCTCTGCGAGATCACCATCATTGGTCATCAGTAATAAACCCGTTGTATTTCTGTCAAGACGTCCTACCGGATAGATTCGCTCACGCGATGCTTTCTCAACCAAACTCATAACCGTTTTACGTTCCTGAGGATCGTCAGTGGTAGTGATATAATCTTTAGGTTTATTTAATAAAACATAGACCATTTTCTCCCTTTTGAGGTTCTCACCGTTATAACGGATTAAATCCTTAGCAGGATCAACTTTATAACCAAGCTCAGTTACCGGAACACCGTTCACAGAAACCACACCTGCAGCAATCAATTCATCGGCTTTTCTTCTCGAACAAATACCTGCATTGGCAATAAAACGATTGAGACGGATTAGTCCGTCATCTTTTACTGCTACAGGCTTTTTACTTCGCTTATTTCCTAAATGTTCTTCTGAACTCCATTTTCTGTCATCAGATCTGTATTTTGGGCGATCGAATGCAGAAGGTTCACTTTGCTGCCGCGATTTGAACGGCTTATCATTGAACCTTTTTACAGGTGCATTTTTGTCTGAATATTTATTATCCCGGGACTGAAACGGTTTCCTTTCGGTGTCTTTAGATCCTGAAAAGGGTTTTCTATCTCCCTGTGGTTTTTCGGTAAACGATCTTTTACCACTCTCGCTTCTATCTGAATAAGGTCTTTTTTCAGACTGAGATCTGTCAGAAAAAGGTTTTCTGTCTCCGGTCTGTGGCCTGTCGCCGAATGGCTTTTTATCACCAAAAGGTTTCCTCTCTGGCCGATCAGAAGCCGGGCGTCGATCATCTGAGCGTCCGAAACTCTTGGGGCTTCTCTTTTCTGAGGAGAAGCTGGAACCTGATTTATCATCCGAACTTCTGAAACTGCTTTTAAATGGTTTCTTTGGATCGTCTGAGAATGATTTTTTCTTGGTGCTGCTTGTACTTTCCTGACGGTCTGATTTGTAAGAGTTACTTTTCGGACCAGAACCTGAAGCCGGCTTTGTAGTACGCTTAGACTTTTCGGATTTGTCGTCGCGACTGTTCCTTTTATTTTTGAATGGCATGATACGCTTTTTATCTCCTTAAAAGAGAACCACAAATCTACACAAAAATACGGAAACGGAGCTGATTTAATATTGAAAATCAGACAGTCAAATACCTCAGAAAACTACTGTAAAAACGGCACTCTTTCAAGTCCAATTTCATAACTATTTGATAATTAGATATATATTTTGTACCTTTGTGAAAAATATCCTTATTTGGAATTAAAAAGAGAGGTAAAAATGATAAAGAAACACTTGATAACGTGTTCTGTGATGTTGGGCTTGCTATTAACTGCCAAGATGTTTATTTATAGTACTCCTGCTACGTTTGATAATTATTTAAAAACGATTCAGGAGGCTCAAAACGACGAATTTTCAATCGAACCCTATTTCAATACACTGAGTTTCGCCAATGAAACTCTGCCTTTGGGAGATCAGCGCATTAAGCTGAAAATGAATGCGAGTTTAAAGGCTCATTCTTATGAGACTTTGCAGACTTCAAAACTTCACCGCCAGGCCGAAAAATGGTTCCCAATCATTGAACCTATATTGAAACAATACGGAATTCCTGCTGATTTTAAATACGTGCCATTGGT
>Ga0123337_10002777_pt1 | contig 19498 bp, 19 predicted proteins | sample frozenSSSSmetaG_FD_89792 | JGI IMG/M metagenome (GOLD analysis project Ga0123337, IMG submission 89792) | Glacier valley bacterial and archeal communities from Borup Fiord, Nunavut, Canada, to study Microbial Dark Matter (Phase II) -... | ecosystem: Environmental > Aquatic > Freshwater > Ice >... | reverse complement strand
TGCTTCCATCGCTCCCACAGCTCAACCTTCTGTTCGGCGGTAAACCAGATCCGTGACGTCACCATGCGACACCTCCTCATCCTCTCAGATTAAAGGTGTTGCGACGATCGGTTGAACCCACCGCCCCATTTGAGCCGTTCGGGAGACCGTTGCGGACTTCTAAAAGCTGACGGACTGCTCAGCGAGTGGACAGTCTCGATTGAGGGACCCTCAGTCGCTTTTGGTCACAGGGGTGCCAAGGCGACGCTCACTTGCCTATCTCGTCGGGGCGGCAAGTACGCGAGTTTTACCCAGACCTTACACGAAGGCAGATCATGAGATACTCAGCTGTCCGGAACCTTGCCGTATGATCCTAGACCGATCCCCAGCAGCACCCGCGTTTCCACGCAGGCATCGCCGCGTACGGCGTCGCACTGCGTCTTGTGGGCCTAGACAACCTGCTTGAAGCGGAGATCTAGTTCACCGCCCATGTCGCAATGGGCGGGAAGAACAGGATGATGGCCAGCACCACCAGCTGCAGGGCGATGAAGGGCAGCAGTGCCGTGTAGATGTGCTTGAGCGTGATCTCCTTGGGCGCGACGCTCTTGAGGTAGAAGGCAGCCGGGCCGAAGGGCGGCGTGAGGTAGGATACCTGCATGTTGACGGCGAAGAGGATGCCGAACCAGATGGGATCGTAGCCGAGCTGGATGACGATGGGCACGAAAATCGGCAAGGTCAGCAGGGCGATGCCAATCCAGTCCAGGAACATGCCGAGCACCAGCAGGATCAGCATCATCACCATGATGATGACGACAGGGGGAGCATCAATGCTCAGGATGGCGCTCGAGACGAAACGGTTGCCGCCCATGAGGTTGTAGACGCCGACCAGCACCGCCGCGGCGATACCGATCCAGATGATCATGCCGCAGGTTTCGAGCGTGTGGACCAGGCTGGCCTGCAGCATCTTGAAATTGAGCTCACGCCGCAGCAGGGAAATCAGCAGCACGGCCGAAACGCCCAGGGCAGCCGCCTCGGTAATCGAGGCGATGCCGCCATAGATCGAGCCGAGCACCACGACGACGATGAAGAGCGGCGCGGCGACCGACCGCAGGGCGCTGCCAAAGGATTCCTGGGACAGTTCCTCGCGCGACATGGGTGGCCCCATGGCCGGATTGCGCAGGCAGATGAACAGCACATAGGCCACGTAAAAGGCCAATAGCAGCAAGGCGGGGGTGATGGCGGCGACGAAGAGGTCGGCAATGGAGACGCTGGCGACCAGACCATAGATGATCAGCACGATCGAGGGCGGCATCATGGTACCCAGCGAGCCGCCGGCGACGACGACGCCGATGGACAGGTTACGGTCATAGCCCAGACGCAGCATCTGCGGCAGCGCCAGAATGCCCAGCAGGACGATTTCGCCGCCAATGACGCCCGACATGGCAGCCATCAGGATGGCCACGATCAGGGTCTGAACGGCCACGCCACCGGGCAGGCGACCGGCCAGAATGCGCATGCCGCGGAAAAGGTCGCGCGCAATGCCGGAGCGATCCAGCAGCGCGGCCATGAGGATGAACATGGGGATGGCCACCAGCGAATATTCGGTGATGAAGCCGAAAATGCGCGAGGTCACCAAAGGCAGGGCTGCACCGCCAAACCAGCCAAAGGTGAAGACCAGCGCGACCAGACCGGTGACCCAGGCCAGCGGCAGGCCGGTGAGCAGCAGCAGGAAGATGCTGCCGACCAGGACATAGGAGCCGAGTTCGATACCCAGAGTGCTCAGGCCCATATCAATGCTCTCCCGTCGCGTCGAGGTTGGTAGCCGGCTTGCGCCGGATGGCAGCGATGAGATGGAGCAGGGTCTGGACGAGCATGACACCAACGCAGATCAGCACCAGCACCTTCAGCATGGCCGGCGTCGGCGGGTTCCAGGCGGTGCCAGTCCCCTCAAGGCGAAATTCGCCCGCGGGAGTAAAGGTGGCCTTGGACGACATGATCCAGGCGGCATAGGACAGGCCCGCGAAAAAAATTAGGGCCAGGACCGAGTTGACGATATCGAGCCAGCGCCTCCCCTTGGGCGAGACACTGTCGTAGAACATGCGCACACGGATATGCTTGTCGCGCGCCAGGGCTATGGGGCCGCCGACGAGGAAAATGGCGGCGATCAGAAAGGTTGTCGTCTCATGCGCCCAGAAAGTGGGGCTGTCGAAAACATAGCGGGAAATGACTTCGAAGACAGTAACCGCGAAAGCCAGGAAAATGGCCCAGGCGAGGATCCTGGTTGACCCCGCGACGACCCTGTCGAGACCTGAGCGGATTTCGTCATCGTCGTCATCGTGCTGGACAACTATTTCGGGATCTTCGGCCATCCGGCATCTCCTGGTGCGCGATAGAACGCCCGGCACCTGAGTGCCGGACGCGGGTCACGTTTGAACGGGGTTCGCGACCGCCCTAGAGCAGGTTGCGACCTTCGAGATAAGCGGTGACGGCATCATAATAGCGCTGGGTCATGGCGCTGCGGCCGGCCCAGTTCAGCCATTCTTCCTGCGCGATGCGCCGGAACTTGGCACGCTCGTCACCGGACCAGTTGATGATCTCGATTTCCGGGTTGGCACGGGCTTCGGCTACAGCGGCCGCGTCGAGCATACGCACCGAATAGACGTGATCGAAGATGAACTGATCGACCGATGCGGTCAGGATGGCTTGCAGATCGGCCGGCAGGCCGTCCCAGATTTCCTTGTTCATCGAAATGTCGATCAGCGGCAGCGAGTGGAAGCCGGGATAGAGCGGATAGGGCGCGACATCGTTCATGCCCAGCGCCTGGTTGGTGGCAAAGACGGTGTTGTCGGCAGCATCGACCACGCCCTTGTCGAGCGCGGAAAAGATTTCCGAACCGGGTAGCGCGACCGGCGCAGCGCCAGCCTTGGAGAAAATCTCGAAGACCATGCCTTCGGGGGCCCGCAGCTTGACGCCCTTGAGATCCTCCACGGTGCGGATCGGCACGCCGGCCACGAAGGCTTCTGGCTCGGTGGCCGCAGCACCGATGAAGTGCACGCCATAGGGCTCGACCAGTTCGGCATAGAGTTCATGGCCGCCGCCCGACTGCATGAAGCCGAGCAGCTCGAACGGATCGCTCCAGGCGCCAACCAGGTTGCCCATCATGGCAAAGGCCGGGTCGCGGCCCGAAAAATAGCTCGGATCGGTCAAATGGCCCTGCAAAATGCCGCTGCCGACCGCCTCAAGCGTGTCGGTATGGGGCACGACCGAGCCGATCGGCAGGATTTCGATTTCAATGCGGCCACCGGACAGGACGCCGACATTTTCGGCCCATTTGGTCTTGTTGACGAAGCCGGGTTCGCCGGCTGTCTCGGAGGTTTGGAACGTCCAGTTATAGTCGGCTGCCTGCGCGGCGCAGGATAACGCCAGGACGGACGCTGTCAGCAGCACAAGTTTGGAAAATGCATTGGATACGATCATGGTGTCACTCCCAGGTTTGATGCTTGAGTTGTTTTTATGGGCTGGGGAGGCATCAATCTCCCTGCACTTGGGGGAAGTTGCGCATGATTTGCCGCCACAGGCAACGCTTGATGCCGCAGTTTTTGGCAGAGTGAATCGTCTGGCCGGCAGCCACCCCTTGGAGCGTGGCCCTGTCCAATGGCGCATGGGCGACCGGTTCAGTTCAAGATTACTGCCGACGCAAAACGCAGTCTGCTCGCATGGCTGGAACGGCGAGGCGGCACTCTCGACGACTTGGCTTTCCCAGCCGCGCCAATCCTGCCGCGCATCTGGGCTCCCGCCATTATGCACGGCTGTTCGATAAATGGGTGGCGGTCGTTGGACTGCCGCCAGAAGAATACGGCAACCACTCACTTCGTCGCACGAAGGCTTCCCTTGTCCACAAAGCAACCGGCAATCTTCGATTGCGATCCAACTTCTGCCTGGCCATAGCAACATCGAAAGCACGATCACGTAACTGGGCGTTGACGTCGACGATGCCCTCTCGTTGTCGCAGGGGGACAGAAATCCGATTGATGCGTCTTCGCCGGCGGTCACGGAGGCGTCGTCGGCGAAGCGCCCCATTTCAGACGGTCAGGCAGCTTCGGTGAGTTCCTAAAAGCCGCCGTTCGGAGTGGCAGGCACGATTTGGAACTCGGCTCCCATAGTGGATGGATTCAGTGCGATATCGGCGTTGTGCGCCCGCAGCAGGGCGCGCACGATGTCGAGCCCCATACCGGTGCCGCCGTTATCGCGCCGCGTCGTGAAAAAAGGCTGAAAGATACGATCGCGATTGCCTTCGGAAATGCCCTCGCCATTGTCGCTGACCGTAACGGTGGCGCTTTCGCCGCTTCTGGTCGCGGCAAAAGTGATCCGCGTCGCGCCATGCTGTGCCGAATTATCGGCCAGATGGGCAAGGACAATGCCGAGTGTCTCCGTCGGCAGTCGTATGATGATGTCGCCGCCGAGCACGATGAGGTTGAGATTAGCGGATTGCGCGCGCAACTCCGGCAAGACGGTCGCGAGCGTGGTCGTGCCAGTGCCAATTGGCATTTCGGCCTGAGCCAGTTCGCGCAGCCGAGCCACAAGGCGCGTCAGGCGATCGGTCTCGGTGATGATTGTGTCGAGGAATTTCTGGCGCTCAGCCGGCGTCATGCTGTCGCCTTCGTCGCGTATCAGCTCGGACGAGCCACGGATCGCCGTCAGCGGTGACTTGAGCTCGTGCGATACATGGGCTGCGAAGGAGCGCATGTATTCGGTTCGGTGCATCAGGCGCGATGCAAGGTCCAGAAAGGCCTGCGAAAGGGAGGCCAACTCGGCAGTGCCATAGGCATCAGGCGGGCGAATGGCATTGCGCCCGCCTTGGGCAATCTGATGCGTGCGGGTCACCAGAGCCTCGATTGGCCTCGTGACTGCCCGGGTGAGGACATAGGCAGTCACGAGCGTGGCGATGAGTGAGGCGATGAGGACGCCGATCTCAAGTGTAGAAAGGCCACGTCCGCCTAATAGCCGCACGAGAACGATAAGGCCCGATGGCAGGCCGAGCACGGCCAGCAGGACGCCATAAACAACCAGCGCCATGGACGGGCGCCATTTGACAGGCACCTGTGGTGCCGACATCACGCGATCGCCTCGATTGCGCCAAGCCGGAAACCGACGCCATGAAGAGTGGCGATGACATTGGAGCAGCCAGCGGCGAGGAATTTGGCACGGATATTGCGGACATGGCTGTCGATCGTGCGGTCTGACACATGTATGCCCCCGCCATAGGCCGAGACAATCAGCTGTTCACGCGAAAAGACCATATCGGGCCGTGCCAGCAAAGTGGACAGCACCGCAAACTCCAGCGCCGTCAGCGAGACAGGTGACGCGTCCCATGTCACGCTATGGGCATGGCGGTCGAGCCGCAGCGGGCCCCTCATCAGCGGGTCGGACGGAGAAGACAAGGTGTTACCCGCTCGCTTCAGGATGGTCTTGACGCGCGCCACCAGTTCGCGCGGGCTGAAGGGCTTGCTGACATAGTCGTCGCCGCCGATTTCGAGACCGATAATGCGATCAACTTCCTCGTCGCGGGCGGAAAGAAACAGGATCGGCACTTCCGATGTCTTGCGGATGGTGCGGCAGACATCGAGCCCGTCGCGCTCCGGCATGCCGATGTCGAGCACTATGAGATCTGGCGCATGGCGGCGCCAGGCAATCAGGGCCTCGGCGCCATCGCGCGCCGAGGTCACGACCATGCCGGCCCGTTCGAGGGCGAAGGTGATGACGTCGCGGATATGGGGTTCGTCGTCAACAACGAGAATGCGGCTGCTCATGATACTCACCTGACAACTACCATGCCGTTTTGCCGCTTTGGCGGCGCTGAAGCAACAGCATGCATGACGAGGTAGTCCTTGAGACGCTGTGCCCGCCAGGACCAGCCACGCCAATCGCCGGGGCGGTCCAGCAACTCCCCGACCAGTTCAGACCGGATTGCCACGGCATTGGCCCATGACGGGCTGCCCTGATTCAGCCGCGGGATCAGCCGGTCGAGCGCTGGAACAGCGCTGGGCCCGAGCAGGCGGAGATAGTCGAGATCGATCGACAGATCCTGGCCGGTCAGCTCCCGGCTATGCTCGACATTGAAACGGGCGATATAGAAGCCCAGATCCAACATAGCTGAGGCATAGAGCACGATCGTCAGCGCAACAAGATTGGAGGCGACCAGCCAAGCATTGGAGCGACGCAACCAGATGCGCAACAGGATCAGCACCAGTCCGATGGCGACAAGTCCCATCCAGATACCCGCTGCCAGCCGCAATTCGGTCAGTGAATAAACTTCGACATAGAGTTCGAGCCGCAGCATGGCTGAGAGACAGAGCAGCACATTCTGGGCGATGAACAGATAGACCAGCGCCCTGATGATCCTCTTGTCGCGCACAGGGCTGCGCTCGCGCATGGCAGCCAGCACGAAAGCGGCGGCCAATAAAGCCGTAACGATGAGGGGATAGGCGCCGCGATGGGCATATTCGGCATGACTCATACCGTCGGGCAAAGCCACGCCGCCCCAGAGATAGGCAAGATCCAGAAAGGTCTGAATCCCAAACAAGGCATTGAATACGACCAGAGAGCGAAAAATGGCCGCGCTGCCGAGCCAGGCGGAGTCCTTTAGCGCCGCGTCCTGTACTGCCACTTTGCGACGGCGTTGGCGCAGCAACCTGGGGCGTAGCAAAGCCCATATGCCTGTGGCCACAATTAGCCAGAACAGAAAGCGGATGGGGTCGAAAAGGTCGAGCACGGCTTGCATCCGTACCGTCGACAGCACCGCCTCGATCAGCGGATTGGCGGCTGCGAAGAGATAGGCAAAAACCGCGCCCAGTCCAAGCGGCACGATCCAGGCGACCAGCCAGAGCAAGGCTTTCCGCGCAGCCTGTTGCTGCATCGGCGGGCGCATTCCAACCGCGTCGCGCACCAGTCGGGTTGGCGCCGGCAGTAATAATCGCAGCAAACTGCGGGGAATATGCTCAAGGCGAGCTGGCATCAGTCGCACAGCCATAAGTGCAGAAAGACCGAGACCGAGAGCTGCCAGCAGGAGGCTGAGCAGCGTGGCAGACTCGATGAGCGGCAAGGATAGGGTGAGTGCCGTGATGAAACCGGTGGTGCCCTGAAGAAAACGACGGCGGCGCCATGCGACGGACGTTATGGCCAAGGCAATCGCGATGGCTGTCAGGAAGAGATTGATGCCGGAAGCCGCGTCAAACACTAGGAGGTCAGTCAGGATCACCAGCAGGATGGTCGCTGTGGTGGCCCAGAGCATAATGCCGGACTTCTTCTGGACTTGTATTGTCGTGCTTTGCACTGGGCTTGCCTCCATCGATGACGAGAAAGGCGCAGCCTGATCGCCGTCGTTCCGGCTTGCATGGGATCGGGAGGTCGGCCAACAACCACCAGCCATTGTTGACAATGCTGCTGGGAAGCTGCGAGGCGGATTTCAACGATGGACGATCAGATCTGCGCATGCCGCCGAAACTGACCGCCCCGCTTGCAGAATTTGTGCAGATGCTCGGGAGATATCGAGGTCGCTAGACCTCGAGACCGCCACGACCACGCGACACAGCTTTGAGCTCATGGGCCGACAGCGGCCGATCAGAACCGCGCCCCAAATCGGTGGCGCAGCTTGCTTCGCGAGACGTCCAATGGCGGACGCTGGCGAATGCTTTTTGCCTAGAGAAGCGGACTTGGAAGAAATCCAGTGACGAAATTGCTGCGCATGCGCATCGGCTTGGGTTGCCTCTTTCGCGCCAAGCCCCAGCTAGACGCTGACGCCGAACAGACGGCCGATCAGTGCGGTAACCGCCATGGCGGCCGCCCCCCAGAACAGAACGCGTGCGGTGGGGCGCAACAGTGGGGCACCACCGGCCTGGGCACCCAGCGCGCCCAGGCCCGCTAGGCAGATCAGGGTGGTGACGACCACGACCGGAATGGTCGTGCCCGTCGGCGCTAGTACGGCCGCGATCACCGGCAGCGCCGCGGCGATGGTAAAGGTCAGCCCCGAGGCCAATGCCGCCTGCAGCGGATTGGCGCTATGGACTTCCGACAGGCCCAGTTCGTCCCGGACATGGGCGCCTAGGGCGTCGCTTTCGGTCATTTCCCGGGCGACCAGCGCCGCGGTGGCCGGCGACAGGCCGCGCGACTCGTAGATCGAGGCGAGTTCAGCCTCTTCCTCGGCCGGCGTGTCGATCAGCGCCTGTTTTTCGCGGGAAATGTCGGCGCTCTCGATATCGGATTGCGAACTGACCGAGACATATTCGCCCGCCGCCATGGACATCGCCCCGGCGGCCAGCCCGGCCACGCCGGCGATCAACACTGCACCGGGGCTAGGATCGGCCGCTGCGACGCCGACGATTAGCGAGGACACCGAGACGATGCCATCATTCGCCCCCAGCACGGCGGCCCGCAGCCAGCCGGCGCGGTTGATGAAATGGACTTCTTCATGGGCAGACTTGTAGGACAGGGTCATGCTTTTACCTTGGGAGCGGCGCCTGGTTGGAAGGCGCCATGGTTGATCTGTTGACTATCGCCTCTGGGCAGCACCATTACGGCCTCAAAGCCATCCACGGTGTCGGAGGGCGGGGAATGCAGGGCGAGGCTGCCGCCGGCCTGTTCAAGAATGGTGCGGGCAATTGAAAGGCCAAGGCCGCTGCCATCGGCCGCCGTGTCGCCACGGGCAAAAGGCTGACCCAGGCGTGCCAGATCGGCCGCTCCGACCAGGCTACCCTGATTGATGACCCGCACCGCGCCGGGGTCGGCAACAATGACTTGGACTGGCTGGCCCGCCGCGCCATGCTTGAGGGCGTTTTCGACCAGATTGCGCAAGGCGATGGCAAAGGCATCGGGATCGATGGCCGCAACCAGGCTGCCGGCGGCGGCGTCGACATGCACGCGGTCGTGCCAGAGCGTGCTGGCGTTGACATCATGCACCACCATGTTGAGCACCGGCAACAGGTCCGCCTCCCGGTCGGACCGGGCAAAGCCCGCCTCGACGCGGGCGAGCTGGAGCAGTTTTTCCGACAGCTTGGCGAGCTTTTTCAGCGCGGCCTCGATATCGGCCAGCCGCGCCGCGCCCGGGCCGTTGCCGAGTTCGGCAGCCAGTTGCTGGGTCTGCGCCAGCGCGCCGGCAATCGGCGTGCGCAATTCATGGGCGCTGCGCGCTGCAAAGGAGCGCTCGGCATCGAGAGCCGACTTGAGCCGCGACATCAGGGCACCGACGGCCTCGGCGATCGGGGCCAGCTCGGCGGGATGGCCATCCGACAGCAGGGGCTCCAGGTTCTTGCTGTCGCGCTTGGCAATATCGCGGCGCAGGGTTTCCAGCGGGCGGAGCGCCAGACGCATGGCCAGCCAGACCCCACCGGCCATCAGCGGCAGCAAAGCGAGCAGGGGCAGCCCCAGGGCTGAGATGGCGTCCATCAATCCGTTGAGGCGCCGGTCGCTGGTTTCAACGATCAGGATGGAAAAGCCGGTGCGATCGGTCAGGCCAAAAATCCGCTGCCCATCCATGTCGGCGAAGCCGTCAGGCAAGTCTGACGGCAGGGCCACGTCGCCCGCCTGCTCGTCGCGCAGCACGATATCGCCCAGGCTGTCGGACACGATATAGGTGAAGCTTGAATCGTGCGGCACCGGCCGGACGGGCCTGTCGTCGTCGCCAGTATCGGGACGATCATCGTCGTCGCCCAACTCAGCATCGGCGCCGACGATAAGCCGCCCGCCATCGCGCCGCTCGCGCAGGTCGTGCACGGCCAGCGGCAGCAGGCGCTGGGCGCTCTGCTCCAGACTGTCGTCATAGGCCTCGTTGAGCTCGTGCTGCATGACGTTGACCGAAATGGCTGCGGCGCCGATCCACAGCAGGGCCATGCCGGTGGTCAGGCCAAGCGCCAGGCGCAGGGCAATCGAGGGGCGGCGCTTCATGCCTTCACCTGGTAGCCCAGGCCCCGGATGGTCTGGACGAATTCTCGCCCGAGCTTCTTGCGCAGCCGGCTGACATAGACTTCGACCGCATTGCTCTCCACTTCGGCGCCAAAGGCATAAAGCGAATCCTCGATCTCGGACTTGGTGACGATGCCGCCGCGGCGCGCCAGCAGGCGCTCGAGCACGGCCCATTCGCGGGCGGTGAGACTGGCATGGGCGCCGTCAACGCTGGCAATGCGTCGGCCTAGATCCACGGTCACGCCTGCCGTGGTGATTTCGGGGGTGGGATTGCCGCCGTAGCGACGGGCCACGGCGGCGATGCGGGCGCCCATTTCCGCCAGATCGAATGGCTTGACCAGATAGTCGTCGGCGCCGGAATTGAGACCCTCGATGCGGATGGCGACCTGGTCCTGCGCCGTGGTGATGATGACGGGAACGGCATTGCCGGCGGCACGCAACTGCTTGAGCAGATCGAGACCACGACCGTCGGGCAGGTTGAGATCGAGCAGCACCAGCTCATAGGGCACGCTGGCCAAAGCCAGGCGGGCATCGTCGAGCCGCTGCATCCAGTCGACGGCATGGCCGGCGGCGAGCACATGGTCGCGGATGGCGGCACCCAGCACATGGTCGTCTTCGATCAACAGCACGCGCATGTCTGGGCTCCCCAGGACCGACTATCGCGCCAAGCTTACACCAGGCTGAACAAGAAACCTTGTCCGCTTCAGTCTGCTGTCAGCTTGCCATGGTCAAAGCTGCGCAACGACATCGCGATCAGGAGCCTCGACCATGAAGAAACTCGCCGCCTTATTGATGCTGGCTACAGCGCTCAGCGCCCCCGGCATGGCCATGGCCCGGGATGTCAGCATCCAGACGAGCCTCGTGCAATATGCCGGCCATGCGGCCTATCTGGCGGTCTATCTCACCAATCCGGACGGCAGCTATAATTCCACACTCTGGGTGTCGGGTCAGAAGAGCAAATATTACGGCGACCTGCGCGGCTGGGCCCGAGCGGTATCGAGCGGCGGATCGCTCAATCTCGATGGCATTACCGGCGCCAGCGTCGGCAGCGGCGAAACGCTGACCGTGCATGCCAATCTGGCCGATACCCTGCTCGATGCCGGTTACCAGATTCGCGTCGACAGCGCGGTCGAGAATGGCGGCCAATATGCCGACGACGCCGTGATCGACCTGACGTCCGCGCCCGCCACGGCGCGCGGCACGGGCTATGTCAACACCATCTCCCTCGGTCTCTAGCGAGCAGGTCCATGCGCAGCTTTCACTCCCTGGCCAGCCTGTTTGGCGGCCTGCTGATCATCTTCATGGCGACAACCGGCTTCGTGCTGTCGCTGCAGCCGCTCGCCGATGCGGCCACGACGATGGCGGCGGATAGCGGCATGACAGTAGCGACGGTGGCTGACCGCGTGGCCGCGGATCTGCCGGGTGTGGAGCGGCTGGTGCGATCGGCGTCGGGGCAGCTCGTAGCCTATACGACCGAGAACGGGGTGCGCGGCGCTGTGCTTGTTGATCCCCAGACCGGCGCGGCAGCCGGCGCCTATGCGCCCTCGGCCTTTTTCACCTTCATCACGGACCTGCATCGCTCCTTCATGCTTGGCAATGTCGGTCACGGCGCGGCCGGCGTCGCGGCCCTGATCATCCTGGCGCTGGCCATCAGCGGCATGCTGCTGCTGGTGGGCAAGATGGGCGGCTGGCGCAAGCTCTTTACAGCGTCGCGCGGCACCGGTTCACAGCGGCTGCATACCGATCTGGCCCGTATCGGCGTTGCTGTGCTGCTGCTGACCTCGCTGACCGGCGCCTATATGTCGGCGGTCAACTTTGCGCTGCTGCCGGAAAATGCCGGCGCGATGTTCGCCTTTCCGCCGGCCAGCGCCGGCGACAGCGTGGCGCCCATTGCCGCACTCGAGGCGCTCGCCGCCATTCCCCTGACTGACCTGCGCGAACTGACCTTCCCCGCACTGGGCGATGCCACGGACGTCTTCACCGTCACCACCCAAGCCGGCCAGGGCTTTGTCGACCAGGGCACCGGCGCCATGCTCTCCTTCACGCCCAATGACGCCTGGCAGCGGGCCTATGAATTCATCTACCTGCTGCATACCGGGCAAGGCGCGCCCATGGTGGCGCTGCTGGTGGGGCTGGGCGCGCTCAGCGTGCCGCTGCTGGCCGTGACCGGCACGATCATCTGGTGGATGCGTCGCCGCAACACGCCGCGCATTGCCAACAATGTGTCCTGGCGCGATGCCGACACCATCATCCTGGTGGGCAGCGAGGGCGGCAGCAGCTGGGGCTTTGCCGCCACGCTGCAGCAAGCGCTGCGGCTGGAGGGTCAGCGCGTGCATGTCGCCGCCATGAACGAGCTGCGGCGCAGCTATCCGAACGCCTCCCGCCTGCTGGTGCTGGCCGCCAGCTATGGTGACGGCGCGGCGCCGGCCTCGGCCCGCCAGTTCCTCGCCCTGCTTGAGCGCTTCGCCTCGACACCCGGCTTTGCCGTGCTCGGCTTTGGCGACCAGAGCTTTGCCCAGTTCTGCGGCTTTGCCGCGACGGTCGACGCGGCGCTGGCGGCCAAGGGCCTGCCTCGCCTGCTACCCCTGGGCAGTGTCGACCGTCAGTCGGCCGGGCACTTCGCCGCCTGGGGCAAGAGCCTCGGCGCGCAACTGGGCCTGCCCTTGGTGCTGAACCACGTCGCGACGCGTCCAAGCACCAGCAAACTCGTGCTAATGGAGCGCGTGCTTTACGGCATGGAAGTCCAGGCGCCGGTCGCCGTGCTCAGATTTGCGGCGCCGCCGTCCAATGGGAGCTGGTTCGGCCGCCGGCTGCCGCGTTTCGAGCCTGGCGATCTGGTCGGCATCCTGCCGTCCGGCGCCGACGCGCCGCGCTACTATTCGCTGGCCTCGGCCTCACGGGACGGCATGCTGGAAATCTGTGTGCGCAAGCAGTCGGGCGGGCTGTGCTCGGAATTCCTGCATGCGCTTGTGCTGGGCGAGGCCATCGACAGCTTCATCCGCCCCAATCCGGACTTCCGGCCCAAGCAAGGGCGCCGGCCGCTGATCCTGATCGGCGCGGGCGCCGGGGTGGCGCCGCTGGCGGGGTTTGTCCGTCACAACCGCCAGCGCCGGCCGGTACACCTGTTCTTTGGCGGCCGCGATCCGGCATCGGATTTTCTCTATCGCGACGACCTGCAGACCGCGCTGGACGAGGGTCGCCTGACCTCGCTCAACACCCGCTTCTCCCGCGTGATGGGCGGCGGCTATGTGCAGGACCTGGTCATCGACGAAGCCGAGGCCGCGCGCCGCCTGGTCAGCCAGGGCGCGCAGATCATGGTCTGCGGTGGGCGTGACATGGCCAATGGCGTGCGCGGGGCGATAGAGACCTGCCTGGCGCCGCTGGGCCTCAGCGTGGACGGCCTCAAGCAGAAGGGACTGTACCTTGAAGATGCCTATTGAGCGCAGCGAACGGCCCCAGCCGGACCCGATGGCCTTGCCGCTTGAGCGGCAGGTGCTCAGCGGCGCCACCATGGGTACGCGCTACTCGGCCGTATTCTATGCCCGCGGCGACGAGGACCGATCCGGACTGGGTCGCGACCTGCAGGCGGCAGTCGATGCTGTGGACGCCCAGATGTCGACCTGGAAACCGGATTCGGCGCTGATGCAGCTCAACCGCGCGCCGACCGGAGCCTGGTTCAAAGTGCCTGGGGAGCTCTTTACGGTGCTGACGGCGGCGCTGGAGATCGGCCGGCAGTCCGATGGTGCCTTCGATATCGGCGTGGGCGACCTGGTGGCCGCCTGGGGCTTCGGCAGCCAGGCGGGCGGCAGCGACCAGCTGGGGCCGGCCGCCGCCGACAACGCTCCCCGACGCCCGGCCCATCTCTGCCTCGAACTCGACCACGCTCAACAGCGGGTCCGCAAGTTCGCCGCGGTGACGCTCGACCTTTCCGGCATTGCCAAGGGCTTTGGCGTCGACGAACTGGCCCGCGCGTTGCGAGCGCACGGCATTGCTCACTTTCTCGTCTCGATCGATGGCGAATTGCGTGCTGCGGGAGGCAAGCCTGACGGCTCGCCCTGGCGCGTGGCCGTCGAAAAACCTGAAACCGGGCATCGCGCGGTGGAGGGTGTGCTCGAGCTGAGCGAGGGCGCCGTGGCCACGTCCGGCGACTACCGGCAATTCGTCGAGCGCGACGGCATCCGCTATGCCCATACCATGGACCCGCGTCGCGGCGCGCCGCTGGCGGATGGTCCGGCAGCTGTCACCGTCATGGCCGAGACCTGCATAGCGGCCGACGCCTGGGCGACGGCGCTGCTGGTGCTTGGCCCGAGAACCGGCGCCGAACTCGCCAGCCGGCACGGCATCGAGGCCCTGTTCATCGACCGGGTTCCCGTCGCGGCTTCAGACCTGATCACATCAGCCAAAATCACCAAGGAGGACTAAAATGAACGCATCAAGCATCCGAATTGCTGTCGCGCTGTGCAGCCTGTGCACTGCCCTGCCGGCTCTGGCCGGCGACATCCGGGCGCAGCTCACGCCTGATCTCATCTACAGCCACTGCCAGACGGCCGGTATCGGCAGCCAGATCGAGGGCACGTTCATGCTACCGGGTGGTCGCGTGACGGGCACGGTGCTGTGCACCGAGGCCGATCTTGCCGCCGCCAACATGATGGCGCCGACACAATATGGCGAGGACGAGGACGATGACGATGACAACCATGGTCACCGCGGCGGCGACGATGATCGCGACTGATCAAGCCAGTGGTATCGGCGGCAAGGCGGCTCACAAATGTCTGTTGCAGCGCTGAAAGAAACAGTCTGCATCCAATGCTCAAGCACCGAAAGCGGACATCCCGCTTTCGGCCCCCTTTCTGCCATTCATCAGGGCGCGGGCAACGGCAATAATGGGGCCGGTGGCAGACCGGCCGCTTTTCTCGTCCGAGCATTAATGGGAGACATTAAACACGGGGAGCAACTGACAACGACCCTATATCGTCGGAGTCTTGACCACCGACGGGATGCAATATCGGACCAGATCCATGCTGCCGACTTTGTATTTCGTAAGACTGCGCTACGCATTTTGGCGGAAGCCCGCTAACATCTACTGCGTCGCATTTTCCGCTTCGCGCCGGACCGTCCGGCCGATGGGATCGCTCAATGTTGGACGCCATGCACCAGTACCTGTCGCGGGATTTTGACCTGACGCGACACAATACCTTTGGGCTGAACGCTCGATCGGCCTATGCGCTCACTGTACGCGATGAGGCCGAACTCCCGTCACTGTTCACCATTGCGGAGCGGGCAGGGCTGTCTGTCCGGCTGCTGGGCGGTGGCAGCAATGTCATTCTGAGCGAGAACTATGCGGGCATCACGGCCATGATGGCGACACGGGGTTTGGCGCAGAGCGAGGATGATACTGGCGCCACCCTTATCGAGGCGAACGCCGGTGAAAGCTGGCACCGCCTGGTCGCCCATGCGGTAGGGCAGGGTCTCTGGGGCCTGGAAAATCTGGCCGGCATTCCCGGCACTGTCGGCGCCGCCGTGGTCCAGAATATCGGCGCTTACGGGGTCGAGCTCAGCGATCGGTTCGTGTCGCTGCGTGCTTTCGACCGGTCGACCCGCGCTTTTGTCGAACTGGCGGCTCCCGCCTGCCGTTTTTCCTATCGGCAGAGCCTCTTCAAGCAAGAGAAAGGGCGCTATGTCGTGACCCGGGTCCGGCTCAAGGTCAGCAGGGCCGGCGCGCCGAACCTTTCCTATGGCAACCTGTCGGCCATGGGCGATCCCGATGATCCGGGACAGATCATGGCGGAAGTCCTTCGGCTGCGGGCCAGAAAGCTCCCCGACTGGCGTCTGTGCGGCAATGCCGGTTCCTTCTTCCACAATCCCGTCGTGTCAGACCCGGAGGGGCGTGCCTTTATGCTTGCCAACCCGGGCGCCCCTGCCTTCAGTCAGGCCGACGGCTGGAAACTGTCCGCAGGCTGGCTGATCGAACAGGCCGGATTGAAGGGCTATCGACGGAGCCGTGCAGGCGTGTCGGAGCAACATGCCCTGGTATTGGTCAACCATGGCGGCGCAACCTGCAGCGACATTCTTGATCTGGCAGATCATGTCGACACTAAGGTACGCCACCGCTTCGGCATCAGTCTGCAACGAGAGCCGGAATTGCTCTAGACTATCCAACTGGATGGCTGCTGAGCGGCACATCACATGAGCGCCATGGTCAGAGGATCTGCGCCGAACAAGGCCGCATGGCCGCCCATGAGCATCCATGTCGTGAGCAAGGCGCTGATCAGGACAGATACAACCAATGGGAAATCAAGACGAAGCCGGGTGCGCCCCGTCAGGACCGCTGCGAACGGCAGCACAGAGGTGCTGTCGGCAATTGCCGTCCATTGGTTCCCCAGCCGACGGCGGGCGCGTCGGTCGGTGCTGACCATGCCCAGCACAGCAAAGGCGAACAGCGGGCCAAACAGCAGCAGGCTGCGCAAGTCGCCATTGGGGACCAGATGGCTGCCGGCCCACAGGGCAAAGCCCCAGAGTACCGGATGGCGGGTGATTGTGGTAATCGCCCCGGGGGGCAGCTCCGGCTTGCGCAGGCTGATCGACGCGAGATTGGGACTGAGCAGGCCGGCCAGAAGAAAGAAGAACCCGATCGGCGTCAGCACGATTGTGGCCCAGGCCTGCCAGGCGGCCGGCTGCCAAAGGGCAATGAAATCCAGGCGCAGCGCCGCGTGGAACAGCCAGGCCAGGGCCAGGATGGAGACCAGCGAATAGACGATCAGATAGGTCCGGCGGCCGATTGCGGCGACCAGGCGCGCCCGCAGGCCGGGAATGGCCGGAATGATGTGCAGCGTCAGGAAGGTCAGCAGCGCGGCAGTGAACTGGTTCACCGAATCATTCTCCTGTTGCCTCGGGTGGTAGGCCCGGCCATGCCGACACTTAGCAGCACGATCTGCGACGGGTTTGTCCGGGATCAACTTCAATCCTGTCTGATCGCCTAATGTGTCGCTGATCTCGCTGGAAAGACACGCTACATGCCTCACACGCTGCTGGCACCGGCCCTGTATATCGACGAGGCCGACATTGACGAGCTTGTGACGGCGCTGAGCGAGCGCATTCGCCGTGACCCCTCTCTGCGACCCGCAATGGATGGCCTCATTGGCAACCGCTGGGAGCAGGCCGAACTTGCGACCGGGGCCTTCCTGCGCGCCACATTGTTCCTCGACCATCGTCCGGCAGTGGACGGGGATTGGCTCGCCCGCGCGCTGCGCCTGCTGGACACCGAAGCCATCGAGCGGCTGGGCTCGATCCTGCTCGATTGCGCATTCGTCGCGCTGCCGCTGCACAGCGCCGGGCTGATTGCCGCCATCGGCGATGAACTGGTGGACCTGCTCAAAGCGGTGGTGGCGCAGGACGGCGTCACCCGCCAGCGACTGCTCCTCGCGGCACGCGCCCGCCTGGCGGCAGGGGCGCTGATGAGCCGGCTTTAGTCGGGTCGCGGCGCGTCGAGATGGTCATATTGCCCATCTCGCAGCAGCGTTGCTTGTTTGTCCGGCAACAAAGTGGGGAGTGCTTGCAGGCCCTAGGCTCGGCCAGACCTGTCAATCTGCCTTCAGGGGCAGACGGGGCGTTTCGGCAGTGCGTCGCCATCGGGTTCCGTGACAGGTTGGCGATCACGTGCCGTTCTACCGACGATGCGCGAGGAGACTGCCATGACCGATCTCGAACTCGATGTTCGCCCGCTCCTGCGCGATGGCGGCGAACCTTTCGGCGCCATCATGGCGGCGGTGGGGCGACTGGCCAACGGCCAGCGCTTCAGGCTTTACACTACCTTCCGGCCCGAGCCGCTGTTTGCGGTTCTCGCCCGCCAAGGCCTTGCCGGTGTTGCCAGTCCACTGGCGAATGGCGATTGGGAAGTGCTGTTCACGCCGACCGATGCGAGCGAGTCGCATCCAGATGTGCCCGAGACCTGGCCCGACCCGGTCTTTTATCTTGATGGCACCGCTGCCGATTCGACCGGGCCAATGGAGCGCATCCTGGCTCGGCTCGAGGTCATGAGCGAGGGCGAGGTGCTGTTTGCACTGCTGGACCGCGAGCCGGTGGCGCTGTTTGCCGCGCTCAAGGCGCGGGGCCATGCCTGGATCGGCGACGTCGACGAGACCGGCGTGGCCTACCGGATGCTGATCCGGGCAGGACATCGGGCCTGAGCCGGGCCGGTCAATCTCCCCGTTCGCGCCGTCGTTGCAGCAGGACCGGGCCATACTCGATGACATAGAGCGCAAAGGCGGTGATCCAGCACAGGCCGGTGGCCGAGAGTAGTTCGGTCGCGAGATTTGGCCAGACGCCGGCCAATGGGCGGAGCAGTGCCGCCGCGATCAAGGCGGCATAGCTCGCGGTGGTCATGACCGAGGCGGTCAGGGGCAGGCCAGTATGGCCGCGTGTTGCCCGGCTCATGATGGCCAGGGTCATCAGGCCGATGGCGCCCACTGTGAAAAAATGCAGTGCCGCCACGGGTTCGGCCCAGCCCAGCTGCGCCAGCGCCACGGCCAGGAACCCAGCCGGCACGAAGGCGTAGCCAAGGTGCAGCACCAGCACCAGTTTCTCGTCCCAGCACTGCCAGCCGCGCCAACGCCAGAGCCGTGCCAGATGCAGACCTGCTGCCAGCAGGCAGGCCAGGGCCGACCAGAGCGTCCCTGGCAGCATGGCCCAGAGCGTCAAGGCAACAAGCCCTGTCAGCAGGGTGACAGTGTCGAAGCGATCATAGGGCGAAGGCAGTTGGGTGGCATGGCGCCTGGCCAGCCAGTTGCGGGTAAAGCTGGGCACGACTCGTCCCCCCATGACGGTGATCAGCATTATGAAGGCGGCAACGCCCAGCCGATTGGCCATGCCCGTATCGCCGCCTGAGGCCATCAGCAGGTGAAAGCTCAGATTGGCCAGGGCAAGGGCCAAAATCCCCGCCAGGATCTTGAGGTCCTTCCATTTCCGCCCGGCAATGATCTCGCGGGCGCAGATGGCCAGCAGCAGCGGCAGAAAGGCCGCGTCCACGGCGATGGATAGCGGCGGGCCGAGCATATCGGGGGCCAGCAGCGCCACTCGTCCCGCGCACCAGACCGCAAGCAGCACGATCAGCGGCGTCCCCGATACCGGCAAGCGTCCGGTCCAGTTCGGTACGGCGGTCAGCAGGAAGCCGGCCAGCGCGGCCGAACTGTAGCCAAACAGCATTTCATGGGCATGCCAATGGGCCCCGCCATAGCTTCCCCCGATATCCCATCCCGCTGCAAGGGCCCCGATCCACAGCACCATTGCGGCCATCGCCCAGATGCCCGCGGCGAGGAAGAAAGGCCGGAAGCCATAGGAGAAGAGCACTGGCCCGCTGCGGGCAATGCCGCGGGGAACGGGCTGGCGCTTGGTGGTGTCAGCGGGGATCTGGGTCATGGCTGCTCCGGCCGAGCGGCGTGCTCTGCGGGCGGTCTAGCTGCCGATGGCTTCATGGTCTTTGTCCTGGCGCAACGAGCGAACGTCTAGCCGGTCTGGCCTTCGGCGAGGAGCCGCAGGCCGGCCGCGTCGCGCACCAGCAGTTTCT
>Ga0123337_10002776_pt1 | contig 19498 bp, 15 predicted proteins | sample frozenSSSSmetaG_FD_89792 | JGI IMG/M metagenome (GOLD analysis project Ga0123337, IMG submission 89792) | Glacier valley bacterial and archeal communities from Borup Fiord, Nunavut, Canada, to study Microbial Dark Matter (Phase II) -... | ecosystem: Environmental > Aquatic > Freshwater > Ice >... | reverse complement strand
GTTAGTAGGTTCTCCAGGTTATTTGTCTGGAATCCCAATGTTCTATATCCAAAAATGTTCTAGAAAATTGCAATTACAATTAATGTTGAAGACTTCGATTCTCAAAGATATTCTACTTTTCAAAAACCTTCACATCCTCATCAGACCAGACAGAAACATTAGCCAGCTTCCTTCTGGCCTCTGATATATTCTCTATCTTTTCTGGTTCTATAGTGACTCCAAGCTCTTTTAGGATCTGTTTTACCAGTGAGCTTTTTTCTTCCGGAATATCGATGATTAACCTTACCACATCTCAAATTTACGAATAGCTTGGGACAAACAATTACTCTGTAGATACGAAACAAAAAATCTCCAGACTAAGCAGTTATTTTGATGTGTCACCTACTGTGTCATTATTCAGCAGTCAGTCAAGCCAGCCTCTTCTTCAACGCCGCCATATCCTCACTTATCTTCTTCTCCAGCACCTTAGCATATATCTGAGTTGTAGCAATCTTGGTATGCCCCAGCATCTTACTCACGGTTTCAATAGGCACGCCGTTGGATAGCGTAACCGTTGTAGCAAACGTATGCCTCGCTAAATGGAAAGTAATATTCTTCGTTATCCCACAAATCGAAGCGATTTCTTTCAGGTATGCATTAACCTTCTGATTGGAGACCACCGGAAAAACCGTGTTGGTTATTGCTGCTCTTGGATTGCCTTTATACTTCTTTAAGATTTCAACTGCTTTAGGAAGAAGCGGAGTATTAACAGGAATATCCGTTTTCTGCCTGCAGGTACGCACCCACATCTCTCCATCAGAAGCTTCTACGATATTATCATGCTTCAGATTGATGACATCCACATAAGTAAGGCCGGTATAACAACAGAACACAAAAAGATCCCGGATCATATCAATTCGCTCAATCTCAAAGACCTTGCTTTCCATGGTAGCTAGTTCCTTTTCAGACAGATGCTCCCGGTTTACCTTAAGTATTTTGAGTTTATAATTGGCGAACGGGTCTTTGGATATCCATTCCAACCGGATAGCCAGGTGAACCATCTTTTTAACGCGGATAATATGCTTCATTACCCCGTTATTGTTCATTGGCTTCTGGTGATCAACCGGCTTGTGATTGCGCAAGAACGTCTCAAAATCATAAATAAATTTATAATCCAGTTCATCGAGATATAAATCGGCAGCTTTGAACTGCTTCTGAATAAACTTGACCAGATACCGCTGAGTAACATAGTAGTGTTTAAGCGTGCTCCATTTTAAGGTGCTGGCAGCGGTTTGGTTATGATACTCAAAGAGACTGCTTAAGGTATGGACTTCTTCTGCCGTTCCTAAAAAGGCATCCTTGATGGCATCAGCATTAACTATCCTGCCTTTTAAACTTAGTTGCTGGTAGCAGGTGCCGATGGCCATCCGAACTTCATGCAAGTAGTGATTAATACTTTTGAATTCTTCCCTGCTGCCCTTTAACGTTCCTTTGACGTTATCCCAGCTCTTAACTTCTACCAACTGCTTCAATGCGATATAACAACGCTTCCTGTTAACTGTAACGCATGCATAAACTGGTGCTTTTCCATCTCTTACTTTATCAGCTCTGATAGTGAAATGGATTCCGAATGACTGTGATGTTCTCATAAAATTGCTTTTTTAGCTTAAATTCATACAATACATCCCGTTTTTTGAATTAATTACAGGTAACACAGAGGTAACACAAATAGCCTGAAAATAAGGCCATTTTCGTTAACTTTTTAGGCTGTAAATAAAAGACATTCAATTACTTACAGCGTTTTGTGTTACCTCAAAGGTAAAACTAAAAACAGGTAGTCGGATTGGTAACCAGAATGGTAGATTGATATGGATTGATATAGACTAAAAGAAAGCAAAAAACCCTGTAAATCAGATAGTTTACAGGGTTTTGTACTAGTATGAACTAGTGTTTCGTGCGCCCACCTGGGCTCGAACCAGGGACCAAAAGATTATGAGTCTTCTACTCTAACCAACTGAGCTATGGGCGCCCTCGACCGACGTAGCTTCAGCGAAGTCGGTTTCCCGCAGCTTCAGCGAAGTCGAGTTATTGGCGTCCGCCTTCGCTTTAAGCTATGGCGGAGAACGATGCAATTTTACGGAAATGCTTTGGGATTCTAAAATAGAATTTAGGAATTATTCGAATTTGATAAAATAGTTTAGTCAAAAGGAAATTGAATCCTGGACATCCATCCTACGGGCAGTAATAAAGGAATAGCTTTACCCCTGTGATGTTTTGACTTCTCAAAGCAACTCACACAAATTGATCTAACAAAAGTACCCCAATCAAACCAAGTACTGATACCAAACTCTCCATCAAAGTCCAGGTGCCAAAGGTTTGTTTTAAACTCAGGTTAAAATATTCCTTAAACATCCAGAATCCACCATCATTCACATGAGAAAACATCAGACTTCCGGCACCGACAGAAAGTACCATTAACTCTGCTGATACTCCATTCCCAACTAATGGCAGGACAATACCTGCAGCCATGAGTCCGGCAACCGTTGCCGAACCCAGCGTAACCCTGATTAGTGCGGCTATTAGCCAGGCGAGAAATAAAGGTGACAGATCAAACCTCGAGGAAAAATCCTTAACTGTTTCTCCCACTCCACTGTCAATAAGTATCTGTTTGAATGCTCCACCAGCGGCAATGATCAGTATAATCATTGCAATACCTTTAAGTCCTTCGGCACAAAAATCCATAGCCCTGGCAGTTGGAATATTGAGGATTATTATGCTAAATAATACTGCTGTCAGCAAGGCAACTGTAGGATCAGACAGAAAAACAAACAATGGTTTAATTGCTTCCGATCGAATAAAAAAAGTACCTGCAGTACCCACAATTATTAAGAATACCGGCATCAAAGCAGTGATAAAGCTTTTAAAACCGGATGGCAGAAGTTTTTCCTCTTCGGGTAAGAATTCAAGTGAAGCGGCTACAGACAAATTATTTTTCAGGATAATTCTTGGTAAAATTATTCCTCCTGCAATCGCAATTGGAATGGTCAATATCAAACCATAAATAAGTATTATACCCACATCAGCCTTGAATATAGAAGCTATTGCCAATGGACCCGGATGTGGAGGTAGAAAACCATGAGTTACGGACAATGAAGCAGCCATTGGCAAAGCCAGATATAATATGGGCAATCGGGTGGTGGATGCAATGGCAAAAATCAGCGGAACCAGAACGACAAATCCCGCATTATAAAATAAGGGTATGCCTACCAGCAATCCCGTAGATAAAATAGCCCACTGGATATTTTTAATCCCGAAAAGGCGGATCAGAATAAACACAATTTTTTTGGATGAGCCGCTTTCTTCTATCAATTTACCCAACATCGCACCCAATGCCAGCACCATTACCATACTACCAAGCGTATTACCAATGCCTTGTGCAATAGTTGTCATTACTTTACCCGGAGACATGCCAAGCAGTAGTCCCGTGATAATCGAAACGATGAGTAAAGCCAGCATCGGACTTAATTTTTTTACGATAAGAACAAGCAGGAGCAGAAGCCCGGAGAGTACGATGAGTAAGGACATATCAATCAATTTTGATCAGATAATTTGAATATTTTATTTAAATATTATCAAATAAACTGTTAGATAACAAAAATTTTGATAGAAATCAAGAAAGGATATTCAAATGTCTCATCCCTCAAATCCTTAAGCTATTTATTTTTGGACTGCCCAAAATATGGCATTTCTGTACAGAGTTGTGTAAGATGGATTTTCAAACAGCTCAGGACCATGACCCATAAAAATATAGATATTTCTGGCTTTCATTTTTGTATTTGTCCAGATTACGGGATGGTCCCCCATCTTAATATCCCTTGCCGGAATATAGGTATTTTCATCTACAGTGGCCAGGACCTTTACATTTTTATTCAAGCGCGGACTTTTATCATAGGTGTACCACTCCTCTCTGACGATTGGAAAGGAAGCCGGTACACCTGACATAACAGGATGATTCTTAATCTCTACATTCACCGTTGCGGCTGCAAAATCCGGAATGTATTTTTTGAATTGAATATCGCCCATAAAGGCTGAAAACCACTTCCATAATGGAAAACCATCAAAAGTTCCAAGAAGCGTAGCATGATGAAACCCAATCCAAGCTCCTTGTCCCTGTTCAATATATTCTATAAAGGCATTTTCAGATCCCTTGGTCCATGAATAGGGAGGAAAATCGATCTGAATAAATAATTGATACTCCCCAAGGAATTCTTTAGTAATGGACTTAGTGTTAGTGCAATAATCAATGGTAAAATTACTATCTGCTGCAAGTTTGTTCAGCCAAAGCTTCGCTGCCCGGGTATACGCAAGATGGTGACCGCCGTCCTCTCCAATCGCAAGTACCTTAAACCGCGGCTTAGTTGTTTGGGTTCTGACTGCTTCACTTAAAAATATCAGGCAGAAAAATATAATTATTTGAAAAAGCTTCATCAATAATTTAATGATTAGGGAAATTTTATTCAGCTTAATGAGGGCAGATCAGCCATGACAGCTTCTAGATTCCCGGAATAAACCATGGAATTACCAGTTTGCATTTGGAATACGAACACAGAATTTGCTTCCTTGTCCAATTTCACTTTCCACCCAAATAGAACCTCCATTCTTTTCAATAAAATCTTTGCAGAGGAGTAAACCGAGGCCTGTGCCCTGCTCATTATCAGTACCTCTGGTAGTAAATGTCTCCTGCTCGAATAGTTTTTTCTGGTCCGACTCAGAAATTCCAACTCCGGTATCTTTAACACATAGAATTGTATTATTTCCCTCAATACTGCTTGATAGCTGTATGCTTCCGCCTCGCTTTGAAAATTTCACAGCATTGGATATCAGATTCCTGACAACCAACTGGATCATATCTTTATCCGCATAAACCTTACAAGTCAATGCAATATTGTTATCAATTAAGATATCTTTCTCTTGAATGGTATTCTCAAAAAGGTGGAATATATTAACGCTAACCTCTTTAAGATTAAAATATACCGGTTTTACCACCTCTCCTTGAAGCTGACTCTTAGACCAGAATAAAAGATTTTCAAGCAATCCGGTGGTATACCCAATGTTCTTAGATAATTGAGGGACAAATGATTTGAACTCTTCCTCCGTGATCATGCCCTCATTCAGCATTTTGATAATATCATTTAAATTGATGAGCGGGCCTCTGAGGTCATGTGCAATAATAGAGAATAGCCTGTCTTTCAGTTTGTTCATGCCTACAAGCTGCTCAGATTGAAGGCGCACCTTATTTTCAATTGCTACACGTTCTGTAATATCTCTGATGAGAATGATCAATCCGCTGTATGCATTCTGATTTTCAAACAGAGGTGTAAGATTGGCTTCCAGAAAAATCCCGGAGTCCATAAGCTTCAACTGTAATTGACCTGCTTTGCGGGCCTTGATTAATTCATAAAGCCCAGTCTGCTCAGGAAGGATTAAATCGAGCCGCATACCAATAATCTTTTTCTCTTCAATCGAAAGGATTCTCCGGATCTCCTGATTCAAATCAACAACCCGATCCTGATTATCAGTAACAATCAAACCTTCGTTCATCGCTTCAATAACTTTCTCACGTGCAATTGGAATGATATCGAGCAATCTGAAGCGAACGAGTCCGATACTCAAAAAAAGCATCGTAATTATAAATGCAAATGGTGTACTATCAATATGTCCCAGTGGGCGGTAACCAAACAAGTACAGTACATTGGCCACCCATGGTATGAATACCGCAATGAGAATGGTTAAATTCTGCTTTCTAAAAACCTGATCAGACTTCCTGTACTTGTTAACGAGCAAAATCACCCCCCAAATCAGGAGTATGTAGAAATAAGCAGTATGAACGATATACCAGGGGCCAGTTTCAAGACTTAATAAGGGAAATGGCCCGGAATTATCAAGCTCTACACTTTTATAATGCAAATGATGATACTTATTGGTCCAAACCATAAGGAGGGTGATTACAGGCAAGAGCATGAACATGTAAAAATATTTGGGGTTCAGCCACTTGTCATTACCTGTAAACTTTAAGAGGAACAATAACCAAAATGCGGGAATAAATGCTATTCCAAGATACTCCACATTAATCCAGAATAACATCTGCTCCAGACTCGTACTTGAAAGTTCTAATCCATAACTTAGCGCCCAGATTGCAATACCTAACATCATAAATCCAAACCAGCGTACAACGATCTCGTATCTGCGAAAAATCCTGACACACATATAAAGTGTGATGAGGCCGCAGATTATAAGAAGAATTGAATAGGTATTCGGAATAAAAGTCATTTAGCAGATGAGGTCGGGCAAATAAAACAAAACAACGCTTTGTCTTTAAAAAGATCAAAAATATAATATACTGCATTAAATATATGAATAAGATTAGAAATATCATTTTCGATTATGGTAATGTAATTTTCACAATAGACTTCAACAGGGCACAGCATAGTTTTACTGAACTTGGTGTCAAAAATGTAGATCATTTCTTCTCACATAAAGGTCACGATTCACTGTTTGACCAGTTTGAACAAGGCCAGATTTCAGCCTCAGAATTCAGGGATGGTATCCGGAAAGTAAGCGGAATCGGAAATTTAAGTGATACAGAAATTGACAAAGCTTGGAATTCTCTGCTGATCGGTGTACCCGAGCCAAATCATGATCTTTTATTGAAAGTAAAAGAAAAATACAGGACCTTCCTGCTCAGCAATAATAATGAAATTCATTACTCGTGGATAATGGATTACCTGAAGAGAGAGCATAATTTAGATTCCAATGCTGTATTTTTTGAGAAAGATTATTACTCCCATCTCATGAAAATGCGAAAACCCAACCCGGAGATCTTTGAATCCGTTATGCGTGAAAACAATCTTAATCCTGATGAAACCCTTTTTATAGACGACAGTCCGCAGCACTTGAAAACGGCTGATATCCTGGGCCTTAACACCCACCTGCTTACTCAGGATGAGACACTGGAAAGTTATTTATATTCTTCTGGCTTGTTAAAGACATAATTTTGTTGATCAAGGAACAAAGAGCAAGGAGCAAAGACAGATCGCAGTCAACTGCAGGATTGCATTTATTTTCATTACTTGCAATGATTTGATCAAAGAACAAAGAACAAGGAGCAAAGACAGATTGCAGTCGACTGAAGATTACCATCTTTTGTCTTAATTCTTGGTTCTAAATCCTTTGATCCAGGAACCAAGAGCAAAGACAGATTGGAATAGAATTAAAGTAGCATCTTTTGTCTTGATTCTTGGTTCTTGGTTCTTGGTTCTTGATTCTCGATACTCAATACTAAATACTAAATTCTCAATACTTCTTCATTTCAGTTTCCGTCGCTTCATTTCGACCGAGATCAAACGAAGTTCTCTGCCCATCTGCCCTGCAACGGAAGTATTTTCCTCAGCCCTTCTGAAAAGATAAGGCATCACTGCCTTCACTGGTCCATATGGAACATATTTCGCAACATTATAACCTGTTTCAGCAAGATTAAAACTTAAATTATCACTCATCCCAAGTAATTGGGAAAAATAAATATGCTCATGATTATTTGGAATAGTCTTTTCCTCAAGTAATTGAGTAAGTAATTCACAGCTTAGTTCATTGTGAGTACCGGCGACAAAGGACACGAAATCGATCTTACTGATACAGAACTTTAAAGCATTATTATAATCATTGTCTGTGGACTGTTTATCCGTATGAATTGGAGAAATATAAGCCATTTCTTCAGCACGGTCGCGTTCCTTCTCCATATAGGCACCCCTCACCAGTTTGGCACCAAGTTTAAATTGCTCTGAAGCTGCTAATGTGATATCTGCCTGGAGCGAGGCTAATTTATCATTTCTGTAGAATTGGTAGGTATTAAATACAATTGCCTGTACCTGATTATACCTGCGCATCATTTCAAGCGCCATCGAATCTATCGGATCCTGAATCCAGCTTTCTTCAGCATCAATCATCACCCTGACATTCAGTTCATGCGCGAGTCCGCAGATCTGATCAACCCTTTCATTTAGTCGATGAAATTCTGATTTTTCAGCGGCTTCAAGAGCTTGCCCTGCATTTATTTTCTCAAGTAAGGCAAATCTACCCAATCCGGTGACTTTAAATACTGTTAAAGGAATGCGATCATCACCATCTGCATGACGAATCGTTCTCATGATTTCTTCACAGGTTTTGTCAAAAGCTTCCTCATCATCTTCCCCCTCAACTGAATAATCGAGAATAGCCCCTACATTTCCGGCATGAAGCTGAGCAACAGTTTGTTCGCATTCGGCAATACTTTCTCCCCCACAGAATTGACGGAAGATGGTCGATTTAATTAATGATTTAACAGGTAAGCCCAGTTTAAGGGCTGCGTTGGTTATTGGCGGACCAATCCTCGTCAGGAAATTTATACTGATGAACTTAAATAACCAGTATGCACGGCTAAGATCTGCGTTCGATTTTCCACGAAATGCGATCTCAGTATTATCAAATGATAAATTATGGCTTTTTGCCGGGCGGCTTTTCAAAATAATTGGTTTTTCCACAAAGGTAGAAATATTGAGACATTAACATACAATAGGTAAAATTTGTAAGTTTGCTTTATGCTCGAATTTAAATTAGAAGGAGAATTCATTCCGATGATCCAGCTGCTGAAAGCTACAAATATCGTTCAAAGCGGTGGAGAGGCCCAAATTGTGGTGGAAGCGGGATTAGTGAAATACAACGGAGAGGTGGATTTACGCAAACGCCTGAAAGTAAGACATGGCGATGTCGTTGAATTCAAAGGACAAAAAATAAAAGTTACATGAAACCAATCGAAAGTATAAGCAATTTCGTCTATTTTGAGAACAGTCTGCAGGAATTATCCGCCTTTTTAAATAAGAAGAACTATAGCAAAGTTTTTGTTTTGGTTGACAGCAATACAGAAATTCATTGTCTGCCGGCATTACAGGAAGCATTAGGTTCGATTGAATTTGACCTGATTGAAGTTACACCAGGTGAGGAAAATAAGAATATTGATTTTTGTATCGGTATCTGGAGAATGCTCCTTGACTTTGGAGCCGACCGAAACAGCATCATGATCAACCTTGGTGGTGGCGTGATCACTGACATGGGTGGTTTTGCCGCTTCTACATTTAAGCGGGGAATAGATTTTGTACAGGTACCCACTACCCTTTTATCTCAGGTTGATGCTTCAGTTGGTGGCAAAACCGGAGTCGATTTGGAAAATGTGAAGAACATCATCGGCACCTTTACTCAACCGAAGGCCGTCTATATTCATACCCCCTTCCTGAAAACATTAAGTGAAAGAGAACTGCGTTCAGGATATGCCGAAGTAATTAAACATGGCCTCATTTATGATGCCTCTCTGTTCGAAAAACTAAAGGGAATTGCTCCTAAAGACCTGAGTGATGAAATTATTTACCGTTCAATTGAAATAAAGAATGAAGTAGTCATTACTGATCCCTTTGAAAAAGGTTTACGCAAAATTCTAAATTACGGTCATACAATCGGACATGCGGTAGAAAGCTATTCGCTTAAGCACGACAAGGCTCCCCTTTTGCATGGAGAAGCAATTGCTGTTGGTTTCATTTGCGAAGCCTTCCTTTCATCAAAGAGAAATGGACTTAAAAAAGAGGAACTTTCTGAAATTGTAACAGTAATTCAGAATACTTACCCCGCTTATAAATTAAAAAAAGTTAGTTATCCTGACTTACTGGATATCATGAAGAATGATAAAAAGAACAATGCAGGGCAGATCAGTTTCTCTCTATTAAGTGAAGTTGGTAAATGCGGATACGATATTTATTGTTCAGAAGAAGAAATATTTGAGAGTTTGGATTATTACACGACTTGCTAAATTACCTAAACAAGCGGAATTAGATTTCGTCAGTCGCTTACTAATGGAGTGACTGACGAATTTATCTTACATGACGCCTATGTAAATTCGTAAGTCTGATTTACCGACTTGCGAAATCACTTGACAGAGCGGAAAGTTGATTTCGCCAGTCACTTGATAGATACGCGACTGACGAATTTAAATTGCATGACGCCCAGGTAAATTCATAACCCGATAGCTATCGGGTCTGATTTTCCCGACTTGCGAAATCACTTAAACGAGCGGAAAGTTGATTTCGTCACCCGATTGCTATCGGGTCGCAGACCACAAAAGCGACTGACGAATTTAACCGGTATGAAGCTCAGGTAAATTCGTAAGTCGACATTCAGAATTCAGAAATTATTGATTTTATACCCAATACCAATCCGGTTAAAAATCCATTTTCTTAAAAAAATATTTTTTTTCTATTGACAGAGTTAAATTTTGTACTACATTTGGAAAACAAAAGATGAAAAATTCAACTACATATTACTTCGCTTATTTTTACTATCACGGTAAGAGCGGGGAAAATATGCAATAGATCTTAATATAGAAATTAGCAAAAAGTCCCTGCCCACAAGCAGGGACTTTTTTTATTTAACATCAAATGCAGAAAAAACGAGTAGCTATTCAGGGAATCCGTGCTTCATTTCACGAAGAAGCAGCATTTAAATTCTTCGGGACAGATATTGAGACCATTGAATGCGAATCATTCAAAAAGACCTGTGAGGTTTTGAAGAATAAACAGGCAGATTACGTAGTTATGGCTATTGAAAATTCAATTGCCGGAAGTCTTCTGCCCAACTATACTCTGCTCAGGGAATACAATTTCTCCATAGTCGGTGAAGTCTATCTCGCGATACAACTACACTTGCTTGCGCTTCCGGGTGTGAAATTCGAGGATGTAAAATATGTTCAGTCGCATCCGATTGCCATCCGTCAGTGCAGTGATTTTTTTGAAGAATTTCCTCATTTACAAGTAGTTGAAAGCAGTGATACAGCGGCTTGTGCAAAGAAAATCAGAGAAGAAAATCTGACGGACACAGTAGCTATTGCAAATCTGCTTGCTGCTAAACTATATGATCTGGAGGTCATGGAAAGAAGGATTGAATCCAACAAGAAGAATTTTACCCGATTCCTGATTCTTGCAAATAAACCCCTCGAAAATATTGAAGTTAATAAAGCTTCACTAAGTTTCCAGGTAGGGAACTCTGTTGGATCTCTGGCCGACGTTCTGAATATCTTTGCTTCGAAAAAGATTAATCTGAGCAAAATTCAGTCAATGCCTGTACTTGGAAAACGTAATGAATACAATTTTTATGTTGATATAGAATGGAAAAACCAGGCTGATTATGATTCTGCAATCCGTCAGGTTTTGAAACATACGATCAACTTTACAATTATGGGTGAATACTTAAAAAACGATAAGGTTTAACCCTGAAAAGCAAACTACAATTAATTACGATACTATAATAAATCCCTGACTTGTTCAGAACCAAAAATTAAAACGATGAAATTAAATTTAAAATTAGAGCCCTTAAATACCTGGGTAAAAACAAAAAATGAGCCTTTATTAATTGCAGGGCCATGCAGTGCTGAAACTGAAGATCAACTAATGGCTACAGCACATTTGCTGGCAAAAACAGGGAAGGTCTCTGTTTTGAGAGCCGGAATCTGGAAACCGCGTACCCGTCCCGGAGAGTTTGAAGGTATCGGAAGTATTGGCCTAACCTGGTTAAAAAGAGCCAAGGAAGAAACCGGCTTACCAATAGCGGTAGAGGTAGCGAATGCCAAGCATGTGGAGGAAGCCCTGGCAGCAGGAGTAGATATCCTTTGGGTGGGAGCACGTTCAACTGTAAATCCGTTCACGGTACAGGAAATTGCCGATTCTTTAAAGGGTGTTGATATTCCGGTGATGGTAAAAAACCCGGTAAATCCTGATATTCAGTTATGGGTAGGTGCATTAGAGCGTATCAATAATGCAGGCATTACGAAACTTGCAGCTATTCACCGAGGATTCTCCTCTTATGAAAAAACTGCTTTCAGAAATGAACCGATGTGGGAACTGGCCATTCAGCTAAAAACTTTATGTCCTGAACTTCCAATCATCAATGACCCAAGTCATATTTGCGGAAACCGTGAATTAATCCAATACGTTGCCCAAAAAGCACTTGATCTGGATATGCAGGGATTAATGATCGAGTCACACCTTGACCCATCTGTGGCCTGGACTGATGCAAAACAACAGTTAACTCCTGCAGCATTGTCAGAATTAATGGAATTACTTACACTTCGTAAGCCTGAAAGTAAAGACAAAGAATTTACGGATAAACTGGCTGATTTGCGTACAAGCATCGACAAAATTGATGATCAGATCATTCAGAAAATAGCTGAAAGAATGCAGGTTGTTCAAAAGATCGGTGAATTCAAACGTGATAACGGAGTAACTATCCTGCAGGTAAACCGCTGGGATCAGATCATGAACAAACGCAGTGCATTTGCAAAAGCTTTAAAGTTGGATCTTAACTTTACAGGTAAACTTTTGGAATTGATACATAGCGAATCTATCCGCAAGCAGACTGAAATCATGAACGATAAAGTGAATGTTGAATAATAATGAGTTCAGCAAGCATAAATATATCAGCAGCAAATAAAAAACTGGACTGTACCATTCCCCTGACCGGATCAAAAAGCGAGTGTAACCGCGCATTGATCATGCAGGCATTGAGTGATGGTGCAGTCAGCGTAGAAAATATATCTGAAGCTGCTGATACTGTTACATTAAACAATATCCTCAGAGATAAAGCCCAAAAAGTGGTGGATATTGGTCCGGCAGGTACTGCCATGCGCTTTTTAACTGCTTTTTACACACTACAGGCAGAAGAAGTGATCTTAACCGGATCGGAGCGTATGAAACAACGACCTATCGGGATTCTGGTCGATGCCTTGAGAACACTCGGTGCTGATATTCAATATGCTGAAAAAGAAGGTTTCCCACCATTGAGAATCAAGGGACAGCTTCAGCAAAAAACGAATGAAGTGAGTATTAAAGGCAATATCAGCAGTCAGTATATTTCTGCATTATTGCTAATTGCTCCAAAACTGGAACAGGGATTGAATCTTGTGATTGAGGGGGAATTAACTTCAAAACCTTATGTTCAGATGACCCTTGCGATGATGGAGCAGGCTGGCATTCAACATACCTGGAAAGAACATGTGATCAGCATTGCAAAGCAGTCTTTTAATAAGTCTGTAATCAATGTGGAACCCGATTGGAGTGCAGCTTCTTACTGGTATGCTATTGCCGCATTATCCGAAGAAGCTCGGCTTTTCCTGCCGGGATTGAATGGATACAGCCTGCAGGGCGACAGTATGATCACTGAGATCATGGCAAACTTTGGAATAAGCTCACAATTCAAGGATGGCGGTGTCTATTTATTCAAGGAAGCAAAGAAGCTGGAGCGAAAGATCTTTGATTTTAAGGAATGTCCGGACCTGGCTCAAACAGTCATTGTTGTTTGTGCTGCACTTGGGCATAATGCTACCTTCACCGGCCTGGAGACTTTGAAAATTAAGGAAACCGACCGGGTAAAGGCCCTTCAAACTGAACTGGCTAAGATCGGAGTAAAACTGATTGAAAAGAATCAGACCTATAAACTGGATTGCTCAGAGCTTGATCTGACTAAGAAAATCCAGGTAGCAACTTATGATGATCATAGAATGGCAATGGCTTTTGCACCACTTGCATTAGTTATGCCCGAGCTGGAAATTGAAGATCATTTGGTAGTTGAAAAATCATACCCGGAATTTTGGAAACATCTGGAACTTGCAGGATTCAAAATTAATTGAGAATTGAGAGTGGAGACCCGATAGCTATCGGGTTGAGAATTAGGATATCGCACTATGAAGTCGAATTTTCATCTTTAATCATAATTGCCAATACTTGATACTTAATACTTATAACTTACAACTTATAACCTACAACTTACAACTCAAAAATGGCAGGTAATTCATTCGGTCAACTTTTTCGCATCACAACTTTTGGAGAGTCACATGGTGAAGCGATTGGTGTCATCATAGATGGCTGTCCTTCTAATCTGGTGGTCGACATGGATTTCATACAATCTGAGCTTGATAAACGCAAACCCGGACAATCAAAGATCACAACCCAGCGCAAGGAGAGTGATACAGTTCAGATTCTTTCGGGGGTATTTGAGGGCAAAACGACCGGCACCCCTATCGCCATGATCATCCCGAATGAAGATCAGCGTTCAAAAGATTATTCACATATCAAAGATGCTTATCGTCCCTCCCATGCCGATTATACTTATGATGCCAAATATGGTCATCGTGATCATCGGGGTGGCGGCAGATCCTCAGCAAGAGAAACAGCAGCAAGGGTTGCCGCAGGAGCAATAGCTAAACTATTATTACAACAATCGGGAATTGAAATATTTGCACATGTCTCGGCAGCAGGTACTATCGAAGCGCCTCTGCTTTCAATAAATTCGATACCAGAACTACTTGAAATCAGAGAAAGTAATATTGTCCGATGTGCAGATCCGGCTACCGCAGATCAGATGATAGAACTGATCGATGGAATCAGAAAAGAAGGAGACACGATAGGTGGTAAGATTTCTTGCTTAGTTAAAAACTGTCCGGTAGGTTTGGGAGAGCCTGTTTTTGATAAATTGCATGCCGATTTAGGCAAAGCAATGTTAAGCATCAATGCAGTTCATGGATTTGATTATGGATCTGGATTTGCAGGTTCTGAGATGAGAGGTTCTGAGCATAATGATCTTTTTGTAGCACCTTCAGAAGGACAGGAAATTGGCAATTTCAATACATTGACTAATTATTCGGGTGGTATTCAGGGTGGAATATCAAACGGAATGGACATTACCTTCCGCGTGGCATTCAAACCAGTGGCAACTATCATGCAAAATCAGCCAAGCCTTGATTCTGCAGGTAATGCTGCAAATGTACAGGGCAAGGGCAGGCATGATCCATGTGTGGTACCCCGAGCAGTAGCTATTGTTGAGGCTATGGCGGCACTTGTTCTGGCTGATCATTTGCTGAGGAACAGGGTGATCAGGCTGTAAATGTTGCCGTCATTTGACGGGATTTTGTTCTTAAGCCTTAAAATAACTTCGGAAATTTATCCGGGAAACTGTCATTCATCATTGCATAAACGCTTTCAACTATATCATCCACAGACGGCTTTGTAAAATAATCCCCATCCGAACCATAGGGAGTACGATGCGGTTTAGCAGTGAGGGTATGTGGCTGCCCGTCCAGATACTGATATCCATTCTGACCTTCAAGTACCTGCTGCAGGATAAAAGCAGATGAACCGCCCGGAACATCTTCACCAACCACAAGTAATTTATTGGTCTTTTTCAAAGATTCTGCGCACAGATTGTTAAGATCAAAAGGCAAAAAGGTCTGGGGATCTACAATTTCAATATCGATACCTAAAATCTCCAGTTCTTCTGCAGCTTCTTCAACAACTCTCAGGGTTGAGCCATATGAAATAACTGTGACATCTTTTCCTTCACGAATGATCTCTGCTTTGCCCAGTTCAACTCTGAAATCTCCAACATTATCAGGCATGGTCTCCTTCAGGCGATACCCGTTGAGGCATTCTATAACCAATGCCGGCTCATCCCCACGAAGGAGTGTATTGTACATTCCTGCTGCCTGAGTCATATTTCTTGGCACACAAACATGAACACCTCTTAAAGAATTAATGATCATACCCATTGGAGAACCTGAATGCCAGATTCCTTCCAAACGATGTCCTCTTGTTCTGACAATAAGGGGAGCTTTTTGTCTTCCCTTAGTCCGGTAACTCAATGTTGCCAGATCATCACTCAAAATATTTAATGCAAATAGTAAATAGTCAAGATATTGTATTTCAGCAATTGGTCTTAAGCCACGCAAGGCTAAACCTATTCCTTGTCCAATGATGGTCATTTCTCTGATACCTGTATCGGTGATTCTCTTCTTGCCAAATTTGGCCTGCAAACCGGCAAATCCCTGATTTACATCCCCGATAGCTCCAACATCTTCACCAAAGGCCAGAACACGGGCATCACGTGTGAAATTTGCTTCAAAACATGCGTTTAGAATTTCCCTGCCATCAACTAATTTAGAACTTTCAGAATATTCAGGTTTAAGTTCATCCAGGTTTAGAGGGGAATCCTTAGATCCTGTAAAGAGTTTAGAATTATAACGATCAAAAATCTGGTCATGCTGCTGGCTATACCAATCCAACAATGCTTTTTTAGGTTCTGAATGATCAGCACGCAATAATCTGATTGCATTTCTGACCATTGATATTACATCCTTTCGGGATGGATCAATACTGGTTTTAAGCTGTGTGGCTAATTGTAAAAGTTCAGGCTTCTGTGTATATTCAACAAGCCTGATAGCCGCATCCAGCTCTGATTTCATCCCTGCATTGAAATCTGCCCATGCCTTTTTCTGGCAATTGCGAATATAAATCTTAGCATTTGCTTCGATTTCATTCAACTCATCCTCCGTAGATATAGCCGATTCGATCATCCATTTCCGCATCTGCAGCATGCAATCGAATTCATTTTCCCAGGCTATTCTATCCTTATTTTTATAACGTTCGTGTGAGCCTGAAGTTGAATGTCCCTGTGGTTGGGTCATTTCAGTAACATGGATCATTACAGGAATATGCTGTTCGCGGCAAATCTTTATTGCTTTTTCGTAAGTTTCACATAATCCGGGATAATCCCATCCTCTGACTTTAAATATCTCATAACCTTCACCCTTATCATCACGCTGAAATCCTTTCAAAATTTCAGAAATGTCCTGTTTAGTGGTCTGATATTCGGCAGGAACAGAAATTCCATAAGCATCATCCCAAATAGAAATTGCCATTGGTACCTGCAATACTCCGGCAGCATTGATAGCCTCAAAGAAAATACCTTCTGAGGTTGAAGCATTACCAATAGTTCCGAAGGCTACCTCATTCCCATTTACAGAGAAATTCTTCAGATAAGCAAGATCCTGGTTATTTTTATATAATTTGGAAGCAAGAGCTAAACCAACCAGACGCCCCATTTGTCCGCCTGTAGGTGAAATATCAGAAGATGAATTCTTGATACTTGTCAAATCCATCCAGCTACCATCTTCATTTAATAGCCTGCTTGCGAAATGGCAATTCATCTGTCTGCCGCCCGAACCGGGATCAGCATCAGGATCTGTATTGGCATAGAGTTGAGCAAAAAATTCAGGCATAGTGATCATACCTGCTGCAAGCATAAAGGTTTGATCCCGGTAATAACCCGAACGCCAGTCGCCGGCCATAAACACCTTTGCCATAGCAAGTTGTGCTACTTCCTTGCCATCTCCAAATATTCCAAATTTAGCTTTACCGGTAAGAACTTCCTTACGTCCCAAAAGACTCGCCTGCCTGCTTTCAAATGCAATTTTATAATCATTAACGATTATGCTTTTGAATGCATCAAAGCTTAATTCCTCTTGTTCCTGCAAATTGTTCTCTTTTACCCGGGTTTCTATCATAGGATTGCTTTATGGCCAAAAATAAGAAAAGAGTGCAGCAATTGGTAATACTGATGCAAAATAATAATTCGCTTTTTTGGGTTTTAGCCAAATTATAACATACGGATGATTAATATATAAATGGAATCACCTGAATGGAATGATATTTGAACAATGGTTTATGAAAGTATTAGTTATTAAAAAAATGAAGAAAATATTAATCCTCTTAGCCGCCGTAATTGTAATTGTGGTATTTAAGTCAATGCAGACTCAGAACAAAGCAGAATTCAAATTTGAAAAAGAGACGCATGATTTTGGGCAGATTCCACAGGGAACTCCGGTTAGTGCTGAATTTGTTTTCATAAATACAGGTGGTGAGCCGCTGATCATTTCGTCAATAGAGTCAAGTTGTGATTGTATCACAACAAAATTCACTAAGGAACCTATTTTAGAAGGGGGGAAAGGAATAATTACAATCATTTATGATGCCGCTATACCTCAGGCAGGTTTTACAAAAGCCGTAAGGGTTAAATCCAATGCAAGAACACCTATCAAAGTTCTATATGTTAAAGGAGAGGTTCGTAGTGCAGGCTGATAAATAATCATAAATTAAACATTAAAAAGCCTCTCCCATTCGGAGAGGTTTTTTAATTTTGCATTATGCCAGAAATTTCAAGTAAAGGCCGGCAAATGCCAGCTTCCCCAATTCGCAAGCTTACACCTTTTGCTGATCAGGCAAAACGTGAAGGAAAAAAGGTTTACCATTTAAATATCGGTCAGCCGGATATTGAGACCCCTCAGGGTATGCTGGATGCGATAAAAAATATAGATTTTAAGGTTTGGGCATATACACCATCAGAAGGAACTCTGGTCTATCGTACCAAACTGACAGAATATTATAATAAGCTTGGATATAATATTGATCCGGGTCAAATCCTGGTGACAGTAGGTGGTTCTGAAGCCATTACTATCGCGATGCAGGCCTGTGTGAATGAAGGGGATGAGATCATTATTCCTGAACCTTTTTATGCCAATTATAATGGATTTGCATGCATGAGCAATGTGGTAGTGAAACCGATTCTGTCTGTAATAGAAAACGGATTTGCTCTCCCACCTATCAGTGAATTTGAGAAACTGATCAGTCCGAAGACCAAGGCCATAATCATCTGTAACCCAAATAACCCAACCGGATACCTGTATTCAAAACAAGAACTGGAAGCCCTTAGAGAGTTATGCCTTAAATATGATCTGTTCCTGTTCTCTGATGAAGCCTATCGCGAGTTTTGTTATGATGGCAAGGAATTTATTTCCCCGATGCACCTCGAAGGCCTTGATCAGCATGTGATCATTCTGGATACTGTTTCCAAACGCTACAGTGCTTGCGGTGCCCGACTGGGATGCCTGATTACCAAAAACAAGGAAGTAATTGCCGCTGGATTGAAATTCGCACAGGCACGCCTAAGTCCGGGTATGGTTGAACAGCTTGCAGCAACTGCTGCTGTTGACACACCTGATAGTTACTTTGAACAAGTAAATAAGGAATATACCATCCGGAGAAATACCCTTGTTGAGCGGCTTAACAAAATTGATGGTGTATTTTGTCCGAACCCCGGCGGTGCGTTTTATGTTGTTGCAAAATTCCCGATCGACAATGCCGATAAGTTCTGCCAGTGGATGCTGGAAGAGTTTGAATATGAAAATTCTACGGTAATGATGGCACCTGCAACCGGATTTTACAGCACTTCAGGGGCAGGAACTAATGAAGTACGTTTGGCATACGTTTTGAATAAGGAAGATCTGGAAGCTGCCATGACCTGCCTTGAGCAGGCATTAAAAGTATACCCGGGACGGGTTTAGTGGCTTATGCAGGGATGCTATTGTAATATTTCGTATCTTTGTATTATATACTCTTCAGCATAAAATTCAGGGGCCGACCGGAATTGACAGGATGGAGGCAGGTATGTAAGCATGCAGCGCATTGTGAGTAGTAGCGCTTAAATCTGAACTTTCAAACCACAATTGGCGAAAATAACTACGCCTTAGCTGCTTAATTTAGAATTAAGTAAGCTTTTG
>Ga0123337_10002775_pt1 | contig 19501 bp, 10 predicted proteins | sample frozenSSSSmetaG_FD_89792 | JGI IMG/M metagenome (GOLD analysis project Ga0123337, IMG submission 89792) | Glacier valley bacterial and archeal communities from Borup Fiord, Nunavut, Canada, to study Microbial Dark Matter (Phase II) -... | ecosystem: Environmental > Aquatic > Freshwater > Ice >... | reverse complement strand
TTAGATATGGGTGCTTTGATTGCCGGGGCAAAATTCCGGGGTGAATTTGAAGAACGCCTGAAAGCAGTATTAAAAGAAGTTACCGAATCTCGCGGCAATATTGTTTTATTTATTGATGAAATCCATACTGTTGTTGGCGCTGGTGCGACTCAAGGCGCGATGGATGCAGGTAACTTGCTAAAACCGATGTTGGCGCGGGGCGAATTGCGCTGTATTGGGGCAACAACGTTGGATGAATACCGCAAATATATCGAAAAAGATGCCGCACTAGAAAGACGCTTCCAGCAAGTTTATGTGGATCAGCCCAGTGTAGAAGATAGTATTTCGATTTTGCGTGGGTTGAGAGGACGTTATGAAACCCACCACGGGGTAAAGATTTCTGATAGTGCTTTAGTTGCAGCAGCCGTATTGTCGAGTCGATATATTAGCGATCGCTTCTTACCAGATAAAGCAATTGACTTGGTAGACGAAGCCGCCGCTAGACTGAAAATGGAGATTACCTCCAAACCAGAAGAACTTGACGAAATTGACCGCAAGATTCTGCAATTGCAAATGGAGAAGTTATCACTGCAAAAAGAAAGCGATGCAGCTTCTCGTGAACGTCTACAAAGACTAGAAAAAGAAATTGCCGATCTTAAAGAAGAACAAACAACCCTAAACGCTCAATGGCAGTCTGAAAAAGATATTATCGATAAAATTCAGAATGTCAAAAAAGAGAAGGAACGGGTTAATTTGGAGATTCAGCAAGCAGAAAATCCCAATCACCCTCGTTTCAACCTCGAACTTGGTTCAAAGTTGAAATTTACCACATTAAAAGACGTGGATCGCCAATTAGAAGCAGCAGAAAGTGAATTAGCAAACACTCAAAGAAGTGGGAAATCACTATTACGAGAAGAAGTAACAGAAGCTGATATTGCCGAAATCATTTCTAAATGGACAGGGATTCCGATTAGCAAGTTGGTGGAATCTGAGAAAGAAAAACTGCTGCATTTAGAAGATGAACTGCACCGCCGCGTGATTGGACAAGATGAAGCAGTCACAGCTGTAGCGGATGCAATTCAGCGATCGCGGGCTGGACTGGCTGATCCGAATCGTCCGATCGCTAGCTTTATTTTCCTTGGGCCTACGGGTGTGGGTAAAACGGAATTGGCGAAAGCGCTGGCGGGGTATATGTTCGATAGTGAAGATGCGCTGGTGCGAATCGATATGTCTGAGTATATGGAAAAACACGCCGTCTCTCGTTTAATCGGTGCGCCTCCAGGATACGTAGGTTACGAAGAAGGCGGACAACTTACAGAAGCAATTCGGCGTCGTCCTTACTCAGTGATTCTCTTCGACGAAATCGAGAAAGCACACCCGGATGTATTCAATATCTTCTTGCAAATTCTCGATGATGGTCGCGTCACCGATGCCCAAGGTCATAAAGTGGACTTCAAGAACGCTATTATCATCATGACCAGCAACATCGGTTCGCAGTACATTCTTGATGTCGTCGGGGATAACGCCCACTACGACGAAATGCGCCGTCGAGTCATGGAAGCGATGCGAAATAGCTTCCGTCCAGAGTTCCTGAACCGAGTTGACGAAATCATCATCTTCCACGGTTTGGATAAGAAGGAATTGCGGCAAATTGTGCTGTTGCAAGTTGAGAGACTACGCCAAAGACTGGGCGATACTTCTAGTGGGCTTCGCCAACGCAAAATATCCTTGATACTTTCGGATATTGCACTTGACTTTTTAGCAGAAGTAGGATATGACCCAGTATATGGAGCGCGTCCACTGAAACGAGCCATTCAGCGAGAGTTAGAAACTCAAATTGCTAAAGGCATCTTGCGCGGCGAATTCAACGACGGCGACACCATCTTTGTAGATGTGCAAAATGAAAGGTTGTCCTTTAGCCGTTTACCAGTCGAGGTATTTACTGGATAATTACACTTCATAAATCACACACAAAAACCCGTTTTCTAACAGAGAGCGGGTTTTTGAATTATTTAGGGGAAAGTGGGAATTATAAATTATGTTCATAAAAGGAGTTGGGAATTAGAAAACCTCTTTCCCAGTTTCCAGCCCTTTTTACGAGGTAATAACTAATGATTAGTGTAATTACACCAGTTTATAACGGTGAGAAATTTATAGAATCCTGCCTTCAAAATGTCATTAACCAAAATTTTGCGGAAGTCGAGCATATCATTGTCGATGGCGGCTCAACCGACAAAACAATAGATATTATCAAAGATTATGCCCATCAACATCCCCACATTCACTGGATTTCTGAAAAAGACCAGGGACAATCAGATGCGATGAATAAAGGAATTTCTATGGCACAAGGATCGATTATAGGGATTTTAAACGTTGATGATTTTTATGAGCCAAAGGTTCTTAGCCGCATTTCGGAACTCTTTAAAACTCTACCAGAACCTAGCTTGATTGTTGGCAATTGTAATACGTGGGATCTTCGAGACAAGTTAATTCATATTAATAAACCTAAACGACTACGGGCAGTTGATTTACTGTTGGGAAAACAAATTAATGATGACAGAATGATTGATGCTAGTTTTCCGGTGAATCCATCCGCTTATTTCTACCACAAATCCTTGCATCAACAAATTGGAGTCTACAAAGTTGAAGAACATTATGCAATGGATATAGATTTCCTACTGAAAGCAATTAAAGTAGCTCATCTCAAATATTTTAATGAAACTTGGGGAAATTATCGATATTATCCAGGAACGAAAACTTTTGATGATTCTACAAATGGAACAAGTCAAAGGCGAATCCAACAGTTGTTTAAGGAGTATGCTAAAACACTCCCCTTAATTGAGCAATGGGAGTTACATTTGACTCGAATCAGGAATTTTATTTCATTAAAAATTTTCTATTTTTCTAAGTATCCGCAACGATTACCTGAATCGATTATGAATCGATTCATGAAATCGATTTCCTATTTAAACACTAAATAAGAAGTCGTAGGGAATAAGAATTAAATAACATACAATTTATGTCCCTGGCTTACCTCACCCTCAATCCCTCTCGTTATAAAGGAGAGGGAAGCTAGAGACAGGATGAAGTTTTCCATTTTATGAAAAAAGTGAAGGTTTAAAACCCCACCCCTAGTGTCGGGCTTGATTCAATTGCGAATTGCGAATTGCTTTCATTGATTCTTACACATAACTTGTCGCATTTTACGCATATTCGTAGGTAACTCAAAGTTCATAGCTTGTTGAATAAAAATTGAAGGTATGGGGATATTAGGCGTAGCCTGCACACTGTAAGCTAGTAGAGTCCCATTACCACAATCTTCAAGCTCCAAGTTGGCTGTAAAGTCCAGAAAAGTCCCTTTCTCCATGCGAAATTGGATTTGTTGACCTAATACTTCCGCGACGTTGAGATAAATTTCAACTTGAGCTGTGAAAAAGATAAAGGCTTTTTGTGCTACTTGATATAGATGTTTGCCCTCGCCTTTATGCAAAACTTCGCTTTTGGTGATGTCAGGAAAATATTGTACCCAACGAGGGTAATCAGTTAATTGCTGCCAGACTTGCGATCGCACCATCGGCAAATACATCCAGGCTGTCACAGCGCCACCCCACGTCCTGTGCGATCGCGTTTCTACCAAAATTTCACCCTGTACCAGCAACCTTTGCTTGTCTTGACTCCAAGCCATATCTGAACCTGCAATAATTGAGTCTGATATATAAGATACAGACATAAGATTTAAGTTACTCCTCAACTCATCCACCTAAATGGAGTTGAAACCACAAGCGATAAAACTTGATTTAGTCCAACCCACTAAATTCTAGTTCCAATCTAATACTTATCTTTTCTGGAAACGCTGATTTTTGGTAATTATTTCAGAGACTTTACTGTAAAAGCTGTATTTGTGATCACAATTAACACAATCAATACTTAAGTGAATTTGATCAGAGTAATATTTGGAGATGAAAAACTGAGTTGTTAACGGCTAGAATTGCACAAACACGACCAAATATCAAGCACCTTACCCCAAGGTTTGGATAGCATCTCTCGATTTTTACGTATTACTTATGATGAAACGCCAACTTCATCGTAACTTCATATTTTAGGTGTAATCTCTGTTGAGTTGAGAGGAAATGTAGGTGAATCAATCTTCTTTAAATCGTAGATTAATCCAGATTTTTGGTATCCTTCTCGGCATTAGCGTCGCCATCTGGGTACTGAGAGGCTTTGGAATTCTGACTTTTATTCCAGGGGGAATTATTTGGCTATTGCTACTTGGGGCGATCGCGATCGCAATTATCAGTTATGTCCAAAGGAGATGGTGGCGTTTTTAATCTGATTTATATTTGAACCAGTTGAATAATGAAGATAACGGCTAGCCTAGTAAAGTACGTGCTATTGAGAAATTTTAGAACTTGCTACCGTTACGAATCGTAGTTATTGGGGGTGGGGCAGCAGGATTTTTTGGCGCGATCGCTTGTGCTAAAGCCAATCCTGATGCCGAAGTTACTTTACTCGAAGCCAGTCGCCAACCCCTAGCGAAAGTGCTAATTTCTGGTGGCGGACGCTGCAACGTTACTCATGCTTGCTTTGACGCTGAGGAGTTAGTCCAAAATTACCCCAGGGGTGCAAAAGCTTTGCGGGGTGCTTTGACTCGTTTCCAGCCTCAAGATACAGTAGCTTGGTTTGCTGCTCATGGAGTCTATCTCAAAACTGAAGCCGATGGCCGGATGTTTCCTGTCACCAATAGTTCAGAAACGATTGTGGAATGTCTGATTAAAGCGATGGCGACATCTGGGGTAAAACTCTGTATCGGGACACATGTAACTTCCGTGAAACGAACCTCAGCATCTGGGGGGTTTGAAATTTTTCTGAAGTCGGGAGAGACAATTAAATGCGATCGCCTACTTCTAGCGACCGGCAGCAGCCTTGTAGGTTATAAAATTGTCCAAGAGTTAGGTCATCAAATTGAACCGCCAGTACCCTCGTTATTTACCTTCAACATTCTCGATCAAAAGTTGCGGGAATTGGCTGGAGTTAGCGTTAACCCTGCCCAATTGCGCTTATCTGCGGGCGGAAAATCCCAATTACAACAAACTGGGCCATTGCTAATTACTCACTGGGGTTTGAGCGGTCCCGCCGTTTTGAAGCTTTCTGCTTGGGGTGCGAGAGTTCTGCACGAAAGCCGCTATCAAGCCAGATTATTGATTAATTGGCTGCCTGATTTGCACCAAGAACAAGTGCGAGAAAAAGTTTTAGCAGTTAAGGATGAATGGGGAAAGAAAGCGATCGCATTACATCGCGGCGTTGATCTACCCCATCGTCTCTGGCAATATATCATTGCCCGTGCAGGCATTACTACAGAAGACCGTTGGGCAGAAATATCTAGTAAAACCTTAAATCAATTGGTGCAAGAACTTACTCAGGGAGAATATTTAATCAACGGCAAAGGAGCCTTCAAAGAAGAATTTGTTACCTGTGGCGGGGTCAAACTTAAAGAAGTCAACTTCAAGACAATGGAAAGTAGATTAGTTCCTGGTCTTTATTTTGCTGGAGAAATGTTAGATATTGATGGCGTCACCGGTGGGTTTAACTTCCAAAGTGCTTGGACAACTGGCTATTTAGCAGGGATAGCAATGGCGACTAGCGAATAATCCCGCTAGAGGGATTATGACAGTTTAAGAGAGTTCGTAGTAAGCAGTTTAGTGCTTAGAAAATTAGGACTAAAGTCCTTACTACGATTCTGGGCACTGCTGATTAGGGGCTTTTTTAGCTGTTGATTTTAACTACGAGAAGATTGTTAGTTCTGATTTTGATGAACCAAGTAGCAGTATCAAGGCAACAGTCCTCAACCCCGATTTCCTTTCTAATTGCGAGTCCGGTTGAAGATGAAAAAGCATCTGATTACTAATTACGAATTAGTATCAGGCTCATCTAAAATCTGACTATAAGGTTGAGGTTCTCTTAAACGCTGTTCAGTATATTGATGGCGAAACTTCACAGCTTCTAAGTAGATTTTTTTCCGAGCTAAATTAATAACACCTAAAGGCTCATGTTCTGGTAAGGTGTGCCAAGGAGAGAAAGATAACCCCTCATTTAATCGGTTGCGTTCTTCAAAGTCAAATTTCTGAGCCGGAATTTTGACAGTAGCCAGTTTAATAAATGCAAACTGTTGCAGGGTTCGCGTTATAAAAACTGGGTGACTAAGAAAAATAAAATCTTGTGTGTACTTCTCATCATCAAGTACCTTTTCCCCTTCTACCTCCAGAAGTTTGATAGCTAAACCGTGAATATCTGGTTCCAAGTCTGATTTGAATTTGCCACGTTTTTCAGGTGCAGAAGCATTAGATAACCGTACCCAAATTGGATAACTCCGTTTTTTGGCAAACACACCCACCAGCCATGATTCGGGTATGTTGTCTTCGACAATGAATTCTCCCCAAACCAAACCATGACTTTTAGGATGTGTCTGGCGCAAGTCAGGCCCTTTCTGTGCTTGTTCCTCTAATACACTTGCCAATATGGCATCGGTTTCTGCTGACTGTGTGGCTAGGGATAAGCTCAAATCGCTCATACTTTTTTCCTTGAGTACAAAATTTTTACAATTTAATACAATTTAAATACTGTGATGAGTATATAGGCTCAAAATATATTTATGATAGTTTTAAGATTAACTTTATAAATAAGACTTTAAGTTAACATTCTTCTTCCCTAAGTGAGAACTAGTTAGCTGTAGTTGAAGTATTTTCGCAATAGGTTTATTAATTATCTGACTAGTACAAAGCTGCGTAAATCAAGCTACCATCCTTTGTAGATCAATTTTGAACATACCCAACAATGAAATTCAGTGAAATCCTGTGCCAATTTGGTGACGCCGCCACCAATCATAGCCTGACTAGCAACCCAGACCATGACCCAGAAATTACCGGGGTAGCAGCCATTGATGAAGCTAGCAACGGTAATATCAGCTACGTAGAAGGGGCAAAATTTGGGTCTTTTGTTAGCAAGACCAATGCTAGTGCTTTAATTTTGCCCCAAGATGAAAAATTACAGGTGCTTGCACAAGAGAGCGGTATTGTCTGGATAGCAACCCCAGATCCGCGACTGTTGTTTGCCAAAGCGATCGCACTTTTTTACCAACCATATCGCCCCATCCCAGAAATTCATTCCACTGCTGTAATTGACTCCACCGCCAAAATTGGTAGCGATGTTTATATTGGTCCCCATGCTGTGATTCAACAAGGGGTAGAAATTGGCAATGGCGCAATCATTCATCCGAATGTAGTGATTTATCCAGATGCCAAAATAGGCGATCGCACCATCTTACACGCCAACTGTACCATCCACGAACGCACCCGCATCGGTGCAGATTGCGTCATTCATAGTGGTGCTGTCATCGGTGCAGAAGGCTTTGGTTTTGTTCCTACCCGGACTGGTTGGTTAAAAATGGAACAATCCGGCTATACAGTCTTAGAAGATGGTGTGGTAGTTGGTTGCAACAGTGGCATTGACCGCCCAGCCGTCGGAGAAACGCGGATCGGTCACAATACAGTAATTGATAACTTAGTGCAAATAGGTCATGGTTGCCAAATCGGTGTCGCCTGTGCGATCGCAGGTCAAACTGGCATGGCCGGAGGTGTCAAACTGGGAAATCGCGTTATTTTAGCTGGACAAACAGGAATAGTCAATCAAGTGAAGATGGGAGATGGGGCGATGACATCTGCTCAAACTGGAATTCACAGCGATGTTGCACCAGGAGAAATTGTCTGCGGAAGTCCAGCCCTTCCTTACAAACTATATCTCAAGGTATGTGCTGTTTATGGTCGCTTGCCAGATATGTATCAATCGTTAAAACAATTGCAACGTAAATTTAAAAATAGTGAAGATTAATAGATAAGAACTCGGAACTTCAAGCTCAGAACTCGGAACATTAAGCTCAGAACTCGAAACTTCAGCTTCAGAACTCGAAACTTCAGCTTCAGAACTCGAAACTTTAAGCTCAGAACTCGAAACTTTAAGCTGAGAACTCGAAACTTCAAGCTCAAAACTCGAAACTTCAAGCTCAGAACTCGAAACTTTAAGCTCAGAACTCGAAACTTCAAGCTCAGAACTCGAAACTTGGAGAATTTCCTATAGTACATACAATTAGTAGAGGTACAACATTGTTCATGCGTGTCAACTTAAGGTAGAAGTTAGGTAAGAAAATGGTTATAGGGTTGCCCTCATCCCCTAACCCCTTCTCCCATTTTGGGAGAAGGGGAACTGGAGAATTTGCTCCCCTCTCCCATTTTGGGGAGAGGGGCTGGGGGTGAGGGCAAAACTCATACACTCAGCAGCTTTCACCTTAAGTTGATCTCAATGAACAATGTTGTGGCTCTACCTTGTACTCCATAAACTAAAATCCTAATTTCTCCAGCACTGGCTTTGTAGAAACAATGTGGCGTTCTAAACCCAGTTCTTTCGGACTAACGCCAAGTGCCAAAGCAATCAACTGGGGTAAATGCAACACTGGTAAACCTAGCTTCCGTTCAATCACCTTTTCTACCTCTGGCTGACGCGAATCTAAATTTAAGTGGCACAAAGGACAAGGCGTAACTATACAGTCAGCACCAGATGCCAAAGCGTCCTGAATATGCATCCCCGCCATCTTGAAAGATTCGGTAGTAGCATAACTAGAAAGCGGCCAACCACAACATTGTGTCCGTCCTCGGTAATAAATTGGTGTTGCACCCACCGCCCGAAACATATTTTCCATTGCTTCCGGTTGGAAAGGGTCATCATAAGGCATAGATTTTTGAGCGCGGAGGAGATAACAGCCATAAAAAGCCGCACATTTTAATCCAGTTAACTTCCGGGTGACACGTTTAGTAATTTCCTCTAAACCGTAATCTGTTACCAAGGCGTAGAGAAGATGTTTAACCTCAGTAGTGCCGCGATAAGGCGAACAGCCTTCTTTATGCAGCAAGCCATTAACCTGTTCAATGTAGATAGGGTTAGTTGTCTGACATTCTTTTAGGTGTTCGTTGACGTGACCGATAACACCTTGACAAGTGCTGCAATGGGTAAGTAAGGGCAGATTTAATTCTTCTGCTAGGGCAATATTTCTGGCGTTGACTGTATCTTCTAGCAGTTGGGAATCTTCTTTAAATGTGCCAGAACCACAGCAAGCAGCTTTTTTAAGTTCAACCAATTCAATGCCCAATGCTTGGGTAAGCGCTTGAGTTGACTGGTAAAGTTCCCGACAGGCGCCTTGGGCAACACAACCTGGGAAGTAAGCGTATTTCAGCGTGTGAGGTAGCATAGTAGTATGTTTGGGTTAGAGCGATCGCTCTAAACAATAACTGTTTTATCATCCCTTGTTAGCACCGAAGTTCTGATGTTTGACGTTGGGCGACCCTTTAACCGTCTAGGTTAAAAGCCGCAGCATCTACATATTCTTATTGCTAGCAAGGCTGTAAATACTGATCTAGACATTGTAAAAAATTTTAGCAATAATTGGAAACCCGAAGCATTTACACGGTATCGGCGATAGCGTAGCACGCTCCACTGCCCAAGTGTTAAGAGAAAACTTACCTGATTCATTTTAGGAATGGGAGTGGTTTTCTCACAGAAAAACCCTTAGCAGTATGCGGGCGATCGCGCTTGACGATAAGATGTATATGCTCAAAACAATGTCTCCTCTAAAGAGCAGATTCTCGCAACTGGTTAAGGACTTTTATTATTTATGAGCCAAACCGAACTTTTTGATAAGGTCAAGAAAATCGTCATCGAACAATTGAGCGTTGACGATCCTGCCAAAATCACACCCCAGTCGAAGTTTATGGACGATCTAGGAGCAGATTCCTTGGATACCGTTGAACTGGTGATGGCTTTGGAAGAAGAATTTGATATCGAAATTCCTGACGAAGCTGCCGAGCAGATTTTAACGGTTCAAGACGCAGTAGATTACATCAATAACAAAGTTACCGCATCAGCTTAACTAAGGATTGGGGATTGGGGAAGGTGGGGCCCCCTCTGGGGATAAGGGGTAATGGGGATTGGGAAGATTTTTCCCCGCACCTAATTATTCTTCTCCTGTGGTCGCTGCGGCGCGTAGCTTGCTTGTCTAGTAGGGGTACGGGTGACGCTAACGTTGCTAACGCCAGTAGCTTATGGGGAACCATTGCGGTCTTCTCCCCTTGGGAGACGCTAAAAGCGTTAGCAAGTCCGCGATCGTCTCTTTTCTCCTCAAATGAATCAAGTGGCATCGAAACCCCTAACACCGCGCTGGCTCACCCAGTACCTAGTCGCTAGTCTCGAATTTTTTGCCTGCTGCTTTTTCGCCATTTTTAATTGAATCATGACAGATTATACACGTAAACGCGTTGTTGTAACTGGTGTTGGCGCGATTACACCTATAGGTAATACAGCAACAGAATATTGGGATGGATTATTGAGTGGACGCAATGGCATAGACAACATCACCCTTTTTGATGCGTCTCGCCATGATTGCCGCTTTGCTGGTGAAGTGAAAAATTTCGATCCACATGATTACTTGGAGCGCAAAGAGGCCAAGCGGATGGATCGATTTGCTCAATTTGGGGTTGCGGCAGCAAAACAGGCTCTATCTAACGCGGAGTTAGTGATCAATGACCTGAATGCAGAACAGGTAGGTGTGATGATCGGTTCTGGCGTTGGTGGTATTAAGGTATTAGAAGACCAGCAAACTATCTACCTGAACCGTGGACCTGATCGCTGTAGTCCATTCATGATCCCGATGATGATCGCCAATATGGCCGCAGGATTAACGGCTATTCACACGGGTGCTAAAGGGCCAAACTCCTGTCCTGTAACTGCCTGCGCTGCTGGCTCCAACGCCATCGGAGATGCTTTTCGCTTAATTCAAGGAGGATATGCCCAGGCGATGATTTGCGGGGGAACGGAGTCGGCTGTCACACCATTGTCGATAGCTGGGTTCGCCGCTTGTAAGGCACTCTCTTTTAGCAATGATCACCCAACTACAGCTTGCCGTCCCTTCGACCGCGATCGCAACGGATTTGTCTTGGGTGAAGGTTCAGGAATTTTAATTCTAGAAGAACTGGAACACGCCATCAGTCGCGGCGCTCACATTTATGCCGAAATCATCGGCTATGGTATGACTTGTGACGCCTACCATATCACCTCCCCCGTACCTGGGGGACTCGGAGCCACTAGAGCGATCGAACTAGCGCTCAAAGATGCCAGTATAACTCCCGAACAGATTAGCTATATTAATGCCCACGGCACTAGTACCCCAGCTAATGATTCAACTGAAACCTCAGCCATCAAAAAAGCCTTGGGAGAATATGCTTATAAAGTGGCAATTAGCTCCACCAAATCGATGACAGGTCATCTATTGGGTGGTTCTGGAGGGATTGAAGCAGTGGCAACAGTGCTGGCGATCGCTAATGACCAAATTCCACCGACAATCAATCTGGAAAATCCTGATCCAGAGTGTGACTTAGATTACGTGCCTAACTTTAGCCGCGCTCAAAAAGTCGAGGTGGCAATATCCAATTCTTTTGGATTTGGCGGTCATAATGTCACACTGGTCTTTAAGAAATACGTCTAATAAAAAGTCAGGAGGCAGCAGGCAGAGGGAGATGAGGGAGACAAGGGAAATAACCAATGCCCAATGCCCAATGCCCCATGCCCAATGCCCAATGCCCAAAGTATCAGAAATATCATTCCGATATAACTTAAGCGTTCAGCATGATCCAATTATCAGCTTGATTTATCACCAGAAACTCAGGAGATCCCGCTTGTCCATCCACAAGCGGGAATGGGATGATAAGGATATGTGGGGAATCTAAAATAACCCCAGCAAGAGAAGCTACCAAGAATGCTAACCCGTCGTTAAAAACAAGAGATTATGACTGTTGCAACCCAATCCCCCAAAGAACTGTCCCTCGAAGAACTTTGTATTAACTCGATCCGCTTCTTGGCTGTTGATGCCGTAGAAAAGGCCAAATCGGGACACCCAGGACTACCGATGGGCGCGGCTCCAATGGCTTTTGTACTTTGGGATCGCTTTTTGAAGTTTAACCCCAAGAATCCCAAATGGTTTAACCGCGATCGCTTCGTCTTGTCTGCCGGTCATGGCTCGATGTTGCTGTACGCCCTGCTTTTTCTGACAGGCTACGACAGCGTCACCATTGAAGATATCAAGCAATTCCGTCAATGGGAGTCCAAAACCCCTGGACACCCGGAAAACTTCATGACCCCAGGCGTGGAAGTGACCACAGGGCCACTCGGTCAAGGAATTGCCAATGCAGTCGGTTTAGCGATCGCTGAAGCGCACCTGGGCGCAAAATTTAACAAACCCGATACCAAGATTGTTGACCATTACACCTACGTAATTGTGGGTGACGGTTGCAACATGGAAGGAATTTCTGGTGAAGCTGCTTCTTTCGCAGGACACTTGGGATTAGGCAAACTCATCGCTCTGTACGACGACAACCACATTTCTATCGATGGTTCCACAGATGTGGCATTCACCGAAGATGTTTCTAAGCGCTTTGAAGCTTATGGTTGGCACGTTTTGCACGTCGAGGATGGCAACACTGATTTAGAAGCGATCGCCAAAGCAATTGAAGAAGCTAAATCTGTCACCGATAAACCATCAATGATTAAGGTGACAACCACCATCGGTTATGGTTCTCCCAACAAACAAAACACTGCTGGTATTCACGGCGCTGCTTTGGGTGGAGACGAAATAGCATTGACTCGGAAACATCTCAAGTGGGAATACGAGCCTTTCGTAATACCCGAAGAGGCTCTCAACCACACACGTAAAGCAGTTGAGCGCGGCGCAGGTTACGAAACCGAATGGAACAAGACTTTTGCGGACTACAAAGCTAAGTATGCCCAAGAAGCGGCTGAATTTGAACGCTACATAAGCGGCAAACTAGCCGATGGTTGGGATAAGGTACTACCCACCTACACCCCAGAAGATAAAGGAATACCCACGCGCAAACACTCAGAAACCTGCCTCAATAAACTGGCGGGGGTTTTACCTGAATTGATTGGTGGTTCAGCTGACTTAACCCACTCCAACCTTACCGAAATCAAGGGTAAGGGCGACTTTCAAAAAGGGCATTACGAAAACCCCAACATCCACTTTGGGGTACGGGAACATGGTATGGGCGCAATCTGTAATGGGATCGCGCTACATAGTTCGGGATTAATTCCCTACGGTGCTACCTTCTTGATCTTCACAGATTATATGCGTGCTGCCATCCGCTTATCCGCCCTTTCCCAAGCTGGCGCAATTTGGGTGATGACTCACGACTCAATTGGACAAGGTGAAGATGGCCCCACACACCAACCCATTGAAACTCTGGCATCCTTGCGAGCCATTCCTAATTTAACCGTGTTTCGTCCCGCAGACGGTAACGAAACCTCTGGCGCTTATAAAATAGCGATCGAGAAGGCGAAGCAAAACGCTCCGTCTCTGTTGGCGTTCACCCGTCAAAACGTCCCCAACTTGGCAGGTACATCGATTGAGGGCGTGGCGAAGGGTGGATATACCGTGGTGGATAGCCAAGGTACACCTGAAATCATCCTGATTGGCACTGGTTCAGAATTGAGCCTCGCCGTCACCGCAGCCGAAAAACTCACGGCTGAAGGCAAGAAAGTCCGTGTTGTCTCGCTACCTTCATGGGAACTGTTTGAAGCACAGGATGCAGCTTATAGAGAGTCAGTTTTGCCGAAAGCTGTCACCAAGCGTTTGTCTGTAGAAGCTGCTAGCAGTTTCGGCTGGCACAAGTACGTAGGTACTGAGGGCGATTGCGTTAGTATCGATCGCTTTGGTGCTTCGGCTCCAGGCAATGTTTGTTTAGAGAAGTTTGGCTTTAGCGTTGATAATGTATTAGCTAAGGCTAAACAATTGTTGGGTTAATAGCAACAGAATATTCTCGAAATTTTGTGGGTTGGGCATCTTGCCCAGCCTTTTTTATTCAGCACTGAGTGCGGTAAATTCGATAGAGTAGAAGCTACATGGCACATTTTAATAGACACCATGAATTTAGCTGACCACACCAGCGCGAAAAATTTGTTCTGCGGTTAAATTCAATTCTGGGAAAGTTGGCGATTGGATACGGTCATTACCTCGAAATTTATTAATTAGATACTCACCTTCTTCTAAACAGCAAACCAAAATAGTCGGTTGTTTTGGCTTGCCAATGAATTCCCTACTGCCTAATGCGGCATAGTCCACAATCCAGTATTCAGAAATTCCCATTTGTACCCTTCGGGAAGGGCTTCGCCCAACATAGTTAGCATATTTTTTGTGGTAATCATCACGCCAATTAGTACTCACTACCTCTAAAACTAAAGGAATAGATGCAGCTTGGCTTACAGTAGATGCTTTTTTCCATAGAGGTTCGTTTACTAAATTAGGTTGATTTAGTATCAGGACATCTGGTGAATAAGCTGATTCGTTTTCAAGTGGTTTGACAAAAACTGTTTTTGGGATGAAATAAGGAAGATTTAAGCGACTATATTCTAAAGTGATTTTTGTAGCTAAAAATCCAACGACCTCTTCATGATCACCTACTGGTTGTGCCATCTCAACAATTACTCCATCATGTAGTTCATAACGCCGTTGTGGGTTGTCTGGGTATTGAGCAACAAATTCATCGAATGTAACTAGTTTGCGTAAGGCTTGAATCATGGTTTTATTCCTGAAAGCAAAACTGATATGAGTGTGAAGGAGGTAGGCGGGAGAAAAAAGACTTATTCTAAGCGTATTGCAATCCTGAGGCTTGTTGATCTTTTGAACTCAGTTAATGAGTCTTTGAACTGGATGAATCCACCTTTGATCCTGGTTAAACTGCGTCTATCTTGAAATCTGTAGTTCTTCGGTGATCAAAAGGATTTGCCCTCATCCCCCAACCCCTTTTCCCAGATTTGGGATTCGGGGAGCCAGAATTTAAAAGTCCCTGTCCCAGATTTGGGGTGAGGGCAAAAACTACGCTTATAAACTTAGATGAGGTTTATAAGTCTAATAAGACGATCGCCTTGACTAATTCTTCTGGATCTACAGGCTTGGAAATATGCAGTTGAAATCCGACAGCGATCGCTTGCTGATAATCCATCTCACCAGCATAGGCAGTTAAAGCGATCGCCGGAATTGTCCCGCCTTGCTCTGGTTCCAAACTCCTCACCTGTCGCATCAGCATATAACCATCCATTTCTGGCATCCCAATATCACTGATAATCAGATTTAGCTGGGATTGACTCAGGGCAGTTAAAGCTTCAATAGCTGAGGCTGCAACGGTAACACTTGCACCATATTGCTCTAGCATGAAGGGCAAAAACTCTCGCATATCTGCATCATCATCGACTACGAGAATCTCTAAGCCAGACAAGGGCAAGAACTGAGTCGCCACAAGTGAGGAGTTATCTTTTTCATCCTTGATTTCTTTGCTTTCATCCTCTAAGCATGGAAGTTTGACAGTGAAAGTTGCTCCTTTACCTTCGCCCAGGCTTTCTGCTTGAACAGTTCCCCCGTGAAGTTCTACAAGATGCCGCACGATCGCTAATCCTAAACCTAAACCGCCAAATTTTCGAGTTGTGGCACCATCTGCTTGACGGAAATAATCAAAGACATAATGTAAGAACTCAGGTACAATTCCCTTCCCTGTGTCAGTGACGCAGATTTGTACCTGTGAATCAACTTGCTCTAATTTAATTTTTACCTCTCCCCCGGTGGGAGTAAACTTAATCGCATTAGAAAGGATATTCCAAATGACTTGTTGCAATCGATTGGCATCGCCTAAAATTTGCCCGACACCAGATTCAAGAATTATCTGAATCTGGATAGACTTGGCCTGTGCTGATAAACGCACAGTCTCGATCGCAGCTTCAATGACTGATACCAAATTAATCGGCTCGAAGTTAAGGTTAAGTTTACCCTGAAGGATGCGGGAGACATCAAGCAAATCTTCAATCAATTGGGTTTGTAACTTGGCGTTACGTTCAATGGTTTCTAGGGCGCGATCGCTTGTTGCTTGATCAAGTTTGCGGCTTCGCATCAGTTTAGCCCAACCCAGAATTGGGTTAAGCGGTGTTCTCAGTTCATGGGATAGCACAGCTAAAAATTCATCTTTGATCCGGTTTGCTGATTCCGCCGCGTTTCGTGCCGTTCGTTCGGCTTCATAGAGATGAGCGCGAGCGATCGCTTGGGCGCACTGTTGAGCAACAGCCAAGATAAACGCTTGATCTTCTCCATTAAGTTCTTGAAAGTGGGCAAATCCCAAACTTATACCGCCAACTGCCCAACCTTCTACCATCAATGGAATAGAAATCCAGGCTTCAAAGTCATATTGGGCGTACATTTGGGCTAAATGCGGATAACGAGCTACCCGATTTTGTATTGGTTGTGCCCAAATAGGTTTCCCAGTCCGCACAGCTTCTGCTAAGGGAGAGGGTGAATCGATGGGAAAATTACGCCAAGCGTCCACCAAATCTGGGCTATAGCCAACTGCACGCACAATTTCCAGTTCAGTTTTACTTTCATTCACCAAGGCGACGAGAGCAGAACTGGCTCCCAAGGCAGCCATGCTTTGCTCTACAATCACTTCAGATACTTGGGCTGGTGTTAGGGATTCTGAAAGGGCAGCCGTAATCGATTGCAGACGGGCAATCCGCTCCAGGGCTATTTCTGCCGTTTTTTGTGCTTGCTGCGCTTCTTGGTAAAGGCGGGCATTATCGATGGCGATCGCAGCTCGATGGGCAATATCTTCTGCTAGTGACAAGTCAGCCGTGCTGTAACGACGTTCTGATTCAGCAGTCACAAAGGAAATTACCCCAAAAATTCTTTCCCGTGCCTTCAATGGGAAAATTATACATGATTTTAAACCAATTTCACGCATAATCCGCAAATGTTCTGGATCTGCGTTGGCAAAGCCCGTCGTAGACATCGCTGCTGCTAAGACTGCATCTGAAATTTCAGCTACCATTTCAGCCTGTCCAGTACGCAACACTTTCGGGACACCTTCACCTGCATCCAAATCTTTGGGATAACGCTGATGAAGTTCCCAGGCGAGTTTCACTTTCTCTGGATCTCGGTGAGCAACTGCTACTCGATGAATTGATTGGTTCTCTTGCAAAAGATCAACGCTGCACCAATCAGCGAAATAAGGCACAACTAGGTTTGCGACACTTGCAAGCGTGCTTTCGTAATTGAGAGAAGAGGCGAGTGTTGCACTGATTTTAACCAAAAACTCTGCTCGTTGCTGATCGGCTTCTGCTTCCTGTCGGGCGGTTTGCTCTTGAATTAGTTGGATACGTTCGGCTTCAGATTGTTTGCGATCGGTGATATCTAGCACAATGCCACTCATGTGTGTGGCTTTCCCTGCTTGGTTGAAAAAGGCTTTTCCCCGGCAGGATAAGTAACGGATAGTGCCGTCATCTCGAATAATTTGATATTCTAAATTATGCTCCACACCTTCGTTAATTGCTCGACTCAACGATTGAGCCAACAATCCTCGATCATCAGGATGCAGACGATTTAAAAGTGCTTCGGAGGTGCCGACAAATGTTTCAGGTGTTAATCCAAATAGTTGATAAGTCTGCTCATCCCAGTAAAACTGATCATTGGGAATATCCCAACTCCAAACACCGATTTGAGCAGATTTCAACGCCAAGTTGAGTTGTGCTTGGCTGTCTTCTAGACCTTGATAAAGACGAGCATTTTCTAGAGAAATGGCAATTTGAACTGTCAAAATTTCCAGTACCGAAAGTTTGTCCTGTGTAAAGGTGCTGGAGATCAGATTGTTTTCTAAATATAAAATTCCAAGTAATTTCGACTGACGAGTGATCGGCAAACAAAGTACAGATTTAGGTTGTTTTTGAATTACATACTCGTCTTTTGAAAACAGATTTTGCTCAGTGGCATTCTGCAAAATCACTGTTTCTTGAGTTCGCTGGACATAATTCAGGATTGATTGAGGAATAACTTGTGAAATTTCACCCTTTAATCTAGGTCGAGAAACATTCAGCTTTTCTACTTGGGGATTAACCTTAGCTTCTACTTCGATCACCAAATTTTCGTCATGTTCAAGCAATAAATAACCGATTTCTGCTCCTGCTTGCTCAATGACAATTTGCATTAATGTTTTCAATAACCGTGAAAAAACAATTTCACTAGATATAGTTTGAGAGGCTTTAACTACTGACAAAAAGTCTAAATGCTCACCTGTGGTAATAAAAGTTCCGTTAGAGATATGCTGTTGTTGTGGCAATAGCTGAGGATAGCATTCTTCGAGGTGCTTGACTTTAGCGATCGCCTCCCAGCGCATATATGCATTTTTCGCCGCTTGCAAGTAGGTTTTAGCAATTAATTCAAACTCCCGCTTTAGGTAAAACTTAGCGCCTAGCTCATTAGCTAAAGCTTCATATTGCACAAATCCCTGCTCACGGGCTGAAGCAATTGATTGCTCATACAGACGCATTGCTTCCAAGTCCCTACCTTGAATCCCAGCTATTTCAGCAGCTACTAATTGAGACTTATGTAAGAAGTTTGCAGCGCAGTGGTTAGCCCAGTATTGCAATTGCTGCTGATGTAATTCTAAGGTTTGCAAAAACTGTTCTTGCTCTTGATCAGATACTGTTGGATAAAGAGCCGTTAGAGTCAGTGAGTAATATAAAACATAATCTGTTTCAATTGGTAATGCCAGTGTTGTAACTGGAAGCTGGGATAATTTTAAAGCAGAATTAAGTGCTTCTGCATACTGTCGATATGTAAAAAAGATAATTAATTTGATAATGTGATAAAAAATAATTCCACTGACAAAACCTGCATCTGTAATTATAGACAATGCGCGTGATTCATCAAAATTATCATCACTTAGAGTCAGGTTTTGGTGAGTGAGTCCGCGCAGATTCATCAGTAACATTTGCTGTAATCTGATTGTTTCATAGACAGCCTCATGTTTAGACTGGCGGGCAAATGCGGTGTATTTTTCTAAAGATTTGTATGTATCTGCAAGTCGAGAGCCTAACTGGATAATTTGCCAGGAGGCTTGATAGCCGTTGTAGTTTGCCATCGTCACATCGCCTGCTTCCACACAGCCGATAAATCCCCGCTCTAAAAAGGGAATATCGGTAGCCATATGGTTACACCAAACGTTGATATGACTTCCATGAATGTGTAGAATAACTCCTCTAAGTTTCAAGTCATGCAACTTTTCATTTAATTGAATTGTCATTTCAGAAAATGCGTAGCCTGTAGGAATATCACGGAAGATAGAAACCAATAACATCGCGTACATGCTGTAAGCAAAACAGGAATCTTCCGTATTCCCAAACTTGAGTGAGTAGTTAACTGCTTTCAGTACAACTAAGGGAAAGATATCAGGTTTACCGAGATAACTAGGTGGTCCCAAAGTCGTCAACAGACTAATTAGTGTTTTAATATTTGGATCTGAGATTACTGGAGCATTAATTAAATCAGAGACTTGTCTATCACCTAAATTTATTAATACCTGGTTTTTCTCAATAG
>Ga0123337_10002773_pt1 | contig 19512 bp, 15 predicted proteins | sample frozenSSSSmetaG_FD_89792 | JGI IMG/M metagenome (GOLD analysis project Ga0123337, IMG submission 89792) | Glacier valley bacterial and archeal communities from Borup Fiord, Nunavut, Canada, to study Microbial Dark Matter (Phase II) -... | ecosystem: Environmental > Aquatic > Freshwater > Ice >... | reverse complement strand
TGGCCGCCGGCGCCCGGGCCGCCCATGCCCTGGCGGCTGCCCAGCATCTGCATCTGGTCGGCGCGGATTTCGGTGGTGTATTTTTCGACGCCGCTCTGGTCGGTCCATTTGCGGGTGCGCAGGCTGCCTTCGACATAGACTTGCGAGCCCTTGCGCAGGTACTGGCCGACGATTTCGGCCAGCCGGCCATTGAACACGACGCGGTGCCATTCGGTGGCTTCCTTCATTTCGCCGGACTGCTTGTCCTTCCACTTGTCGGTGGTGGCGATGGTGACGTTGGCGACCTGGTCGCCGCTCGGAAAGCTGCGCATTTCGGGGTCTTTGCCCAAATTGCCGACGATGATGACTTTGTTGACAGATGCCATGGTGTGCCGCCTCTTACTCTGGATGGGTCCGGATCAATTCCGAAAAGGGGGCGTGTGACGCCCAAAGCGCAATTGTGCCGCATTCCCCGACCCGCAGCTTGTGCCCCGGGGCTGGGCACGACGGCGGGCCGGGGCGAAAGCCTGCCCGTGACACAATCAACACCCCCATGCATAGCGAGCCCAACTTTCTGCACAACCTGCGCAGCGAACTGTCCAACGGACGCCTCTGGTTCGACCGTGCCGTGGTGCTGGTCTACGCCATTGCCGCCGGACTGAGCGTGGTGGCCTTCACCCTGCTCGGCGAATGGGGCTTCGGGCTGTTTGAACACCTTTACGGCGCCAACCGCTGGGCCATTCTGCTCTGGACGCCGGCCCTGACGGCCACCATCGTCTGGCTCACCCGGCGCCATTTTGCCGGCGCGGCGGGCTCGGGCATTCCGCAGGTCATGGCCGCGCTGGACCCGGCCTTGCCGCCGGGCGAACAGGGCCGCTTCGTGTCACTGCGGCTGACGCTGGCCAAGATATTGCTGTCGACAGGCGGCCTGATGGCGGGGCTGTCGATCGGGCGCGAGGGGCCGTCGGTTCAGGTGGCGGCCGGCGTGATGCAGCGTGCACGCCGCTGGCTGCGCCCCGATTCCGGCATGAGCAACCACGCCCTGCTGGTGGCGGGCGGCGCGGCCGGCATCGCGGCCGCCTTCAATGCGCCGCTGGCCGGCGTGGTGTTTGCCATCGAGGAACTATCGCGCAAGCTGGAATCGCGCAACAGCGGCCTGATCATCACGGCCATCGTGCTGGCCGGCCTGATGGGCGTGTCGACCTTTGGCAACATCACCTATTTCGGCGTCATCAAGGTGCCGGTGCTGGGCTGGAATGCGCTGTTTCCAGGCCTGCTGGTGGCGCTCGTCTGTGGCGCACTGGGCGGCGTTTTTGCACGGCTGATGGCCGCCTCGCTGATAGGGTCGTCGCCCGACCGCTACAGCCAGTGGCGCCGCCTCTATCCGGTCCGCTTTGCCGCTGCCGGCGGCCTGGCGATTGCCGTGATCGGCCTGGTTAGCGACGGCTCGACCTTTGGCGCGGGCTCGCACGCCGTCACGCAAATGCTGGCAGGCGAAGCCGAGGTGCCTTCGCTGTATGTGCTGCTTAAATTCATCGCCACCTGGCTGGCGGCCTGGTGCGGCGTGCCCGGCGGAATTTTTGCGCCTGCGCTGTCGATTGGCGCTGGCGTGGGCAGCAACATTGCCATGCTGACGGCGCCCGACATCAGCGCCGCGCTGATTGCGATCGGCATGGCTGCGTTTCTTGCGGCCGTCACGCAGGCGCCGCTGACGGCGTTCATCATCGTGATGGAAATGGTCGATGGCCGCGCCATGGTGCTCAGCCTGATGATGGCGGCCATGCTGGCCAGCCTGCTGTCGCGCATGATCAGCCGGCCGCTCTATGCCACGCTGGCCGAGCATATGATCGCTGGCGTGTTGCAGTCGACCGGTCCCGGCGCAGCAGGCAGCCCGCAGCCTGCGCCTGTCCCGCGCGACCGGCCAGAGCCGCACTGAGCCCGTCGCTGCTCAGGCTTTTTTAGCCGGCCTGCCTTGCGCCGGCATCAGCCACCAGGCCACGACCAGCCAGATCAGAGACAACACCGCCGTCAAGACAAACAGGCCTTGCGCGCCGCCCCACTTCAGCATGGCGCCGCCCAGTGCGCCGCCCGCAAACAGGCCCAGCGACTGCGAGGTGTTGTAAAGCCCGAGGGCCGCGCCCCGGTTTGAAGCGTGCGCCAGGCGCGACACCAGGCTCGGCTGGCTGGCTTCGAGCACATTGAAACTGCAAAAAAACAGCAGCAGCAAGGCGCCCAGCACGCCCAGCGACGGCGCCGCGCCGCTTGATGCCAGCGCAACCCCCAGGAAACCCAGCTGCACCAGCGCCAGCAGGGCAATCGCGGCCAGCAGCACGGGGCGCAGATGACCGCGACGCTCCAGCGGAAACAGCGTGCCGCCCATCACCACGAACGAGGCCAGCACCGCCGGCAGATAGACCTGCCAGTGCAGCGACTTGAGCAGTCCGGCCTGCACCAGCAGCGCCGGCACCGCCACCCACATCGACAGTTGCACGGCATGCAGCACGAAGACGCCAAAGTTCAGGCCCAGCATGTCGCGCCGCCCGAGCACGTCGGCAATACCGCCGCGCGCCATGTCCTTGTGCAGCAGCGGCTCCGGCGGCACCAGCCACAGCACCATGGCAATGCCGGCCAGCGCCAGCACGCCGGTCAGCACGAACAGGCCGCTCAGCCCGATGCGGGCATTGAGCGCCGGCGCCAGCACCAGCGACACCGCAAACATCAGCCCGATGCTGCCGCCCACCAGCGCCATGGCCTTGGTGCGCACCTCATCGCGCGTCTGGTCGGCCAGCAGCGCCGTGACGGCCGCCGAGATGGCACCGGCGCCCTGCAGCGCCCGGCCCGCCAGCAGCCAGTTCAGGTCGGGCGCGGCAGCCGCGACGAAGCTGCCCAGCGCAAACACCAGCAGCCCGGCCACGATCACCCGCTTGCGGCCCAGCCGGTCCGAGGCCAGCCCGAAAGGGATCTGCAGCAGCGCCTGCGTCAGGCCGTAAATGCCCATTGCCAGGCCGACCCGGGCCGGATCGTCGCCCCCCGGATAGCGGGCCGCCTCCAGCGCGAACACCGGCAGCACCAGGAAAAGGCCGAGCATGCGCAGCGCAAAAAGCGAGGCCAGCGAGAAGCTGGCTCGCCGTTCGGTGGCGGTCATGGGAAAGGAGGGGGAGGCAGAAGACACGGTGCAAGAGTCTCAAATAAAAGTACAGCGAAGACAGGCGTCGCCAGAATCCTGAAAGGCTTTCCGGGGAGTCGCCCTGGTGGCCCGCACCGGCCGGCGCATAGCCCTGTATTGTGCTTGAAAGGCTGCGGGGAGCCTGTGCGAATCTCCCGGCAGGTCTATGATGGAAAGTTTTTCGGCGCTTCATTCCAGTGAACTTTCCCCACGACAGCAAATCCTTCGCAACCGCACCCATGGTCTCCCTGGCGAAGGCGAATGCCGCAGCCGACAAGACCGACAAGGCGCTGCGCTTTGAAAAAAGCTTTGGCGCCCAGTCCATCAGCATTCGCGGCGCGCGCACCCACAACCTCAAGAACATTGACCTGGACATTCCGCGCAACCAGCTGGTGGTCATCACCGGGCTGAGCGGCTCGGGCAAGTCCAGCCTGGCCTTCGACACGCTGTACGCCGAGGGCCAGCGCCGCTATGTCGAAAGCCTGTCCACCTACGCGCGGCAGTTTTTGCAGCTCATGGACAAGCCCGACGTGGACATGATCGAGGGCCTGTCGCCGGCGATTTCCATCGAGCAAAAGGCGACTTCGCACAACCCGCGCTCCACGGTCGGCACGGTGACCGAGATCCACGACTACCTGCGCCTGCTGTTCGCCCGCGCCGGCACGCCGTATTGCCCCGAACACGATTTGCCGCTGCAGGCGCAAAGCGTCGCCGAGATGGGCGATACGGTGTTGGCGCTGCCAGAGGACACGCGGCTGATGATCCTGGCGCCGGTGGCGCGCGAGCGCAAGGGCGAGTTTGTCGACCTGTTCGAGGAAATGCAGGCCCAGGGCTATGTGCGTTTCCGGGTCGATGGCGCGACCTACGAATTCGATGCGCTGCCCAAGCTCAAGAAAACCGAGAAACACAACATTGACGTGGTGATAGACCGCATCAAGGTGCGCCTTGACAAGGATGTTCCGCCCGAGGCCGAAGCCGGCACGGTCCCGCCGCCCGCGCTGCGCCAGCGACTGGCCGAGAGCTTTGAAGCCGCGCTGCGGCTGGCCGACGGCCGGGCGCTCGCGCTGGAAATGGACAGCGGCCAAGAGCATTTGTTCAGCGCCAAGTTCTCCTGCCCAGTGTGCAGCTATTCACTCAGCGAGATGGAGCCGCGCCTGTTCTCGTTCAACTCGCCGGTCGGTGCCTGCCCGTGCTGCGACGGCCTGGGCCACCGCGACTTTTTCGATCCGGCGCGGGTGGTGGCGTTTCCCAGCCTGAGCCTCGCCAGCGGCGCGGTCAAGGGCTGGGACCGGCGCAATGCCTATTACTTTTCCATGCTGGAAAGCCTGGCCGCGCATTACCGGTTCGACATCGACACCGCCTTTGAAGAGCTGCCCGACAACGTGCGCCAGGTGGTGCTGCACGGCTCTGGCGAGGAAGACATCAAGTTCAGCTACCTGATGGATTCGGGCGAGAAAGCCGGCAAGAAGGTCAGCAAGAAGCATCCGTTCGAAGGCATCATCACCAACTTCGAGCGTCGCTACCGCGAGACCGACTCCACCGTGGTGCGCGACGACCTGGCCAGGTACCGCGGCGTGCAGCCCTGCCCCGACTGCGGCGGCACGCGGCTGCGCCAGGAAGCGCGCCATGTCTATCTGGTCGGCGCGGCGGACGACGAAGAAAATGCCGGCCAGCGCAAGGCCATTTATGAAATCAGCCACCTCACGCTGCGCGAGAGCTTCAACTACTTCAGCAACCTGACCATGCAGGGCGCCAAGGCCGAGATTGCCGCCAAGGTGGTGCGCGAGATCGGCCTGCGCCTGAAGTTCCTCAACGACGTGGGCCTGAACTACCTGAGCCTGGACCGCAGCGCCGAAACGCTGTCGGGCGGCGAATCGCAGCGCATCCGCCTCGCCAGCCAGATCGGCTCGGGCCTGACCGGCGTGATGTATGTGCTCGACGAGCCCAGCATCGGCCTGCACCAGCGCGACAACGACCGGCTGATCAGCACGCTCAAGCATCTGCGCGACATCGGCAACAGCGTGCTGGTGGTCGAGCATGACGAAGACATGATCCGCGCCGCCGACCATGTGATCGACATGGGGCCGGGCGCCGGCATCCATGGCGGGCGCGTGATGGCGCAGGGCACGTTCGAGCAAGTGCAGGCCAATCCGGAGTCGCTGACGGGCAAGTACCTGGCGGGAACGCTGAAGATTGCCGTGCCCAAACACCGCACGCCGTGGCTACCCACGGTCAAGAACGCCAACGCCTTCGACAAAACCAAGTCGCGCTTTGCACCCAGCCCGGCAGCCGAGCGCCGCGCCGCGCGAGAAGCCCAGCACCAGGCCACGCTGGGCGACATGCAGGCGCTGCGCGTCATCAACGCCACCGGCCACAATCTGAAAAGCGTCAGCGTCGAATTTCCCGTCGGCCTGCTGACCTGCGTGACCGGCGTCTCCGGCTCGGGCAAGTCCACGCTGGTCAACGACACGCTGTACGCCGCCGTGGCCCGCACGCTCTACCGCGCGCATGAAGAACCGGCGCCGCACGAAAGCATCGAAGGCATCGAGCATTTCGACAAGGTCATCAACGTGGACCAGTCGCCGATTGGCCGCACGCCGCGCAGCAACCCGGCCACTTACACAGGGCTGTTCACGCCGATCCGCGAGCTGATGGCCGAGATGAACACGGCCCGCGAACGCGGCTACGGCGCCGGGCGCTTTTCCTTCAACGTGGCGGGCGGGCGCTGCGAAGCCTGCCAGGGCGACGGCATGGTCAAGGTCGAAATGCACTTTCTGCCCGACGTGTACGTGCCCTGCGACGTGTGCAAGGGCATGCGCTACAACCGCGAAACGCTCGAAGTCCAGTACAAGGGCAAGAACATCGCGCAGATCCTGGACCTCACGGTCGAAAACGCGGCCGAGTTCTTCAAGGCCGTGCCGACGATTGCGCGCAAACTGCACACGCTGCTCGACGTGGGCCTGAGCTATATCAAGCTGGGCCAGGCCGCGACCACGCTCTCGGGCGGCGAGGCCCAGCGGGTGAAGCTCGCGCTGGAACTGAGCAAACGCGACACCGGCCGCACGCTCTACATCCTCGACGAGCCGACCACCGGCCTGCATTTCGCCGACATCGACCTGCTGCTCAAGGTGCTGCACCAGTTGCGCGACGCCGGCAACACCATCGTGGTGATCGAGCACAACCTGGACGTGATCAAGACCGCCGACTGGCTGATCGACATGGGCCCCGAAGGCGGAGCCGGCGGCGGCCAGGTGGTGGGGGTGGGCACGCCCGAAGACCTGGCGGCCAACCCGGACAGCCACACCGGTCACTACCTGGCGCGGCTGCTGTAGAAGCTGTGTTTTGGCCTCTGGCGGGTCACCAGGGCAGAAAAGCCGGCGCTGGCCACGGTACAAGGGCGAGCCAGTAAATTTGTGCGTTTCAGGCCTCTAACGCATATGCGGCGGGCGCTACCAGCTATTTTTTTAATAGCGCCTGGCGAGCAGTCATAATGCGGCCTGAGTCAGTCGCCCCTGACCCGCAAAAACCCAAGGTAATTACGCATTGACGCGAGCGCTGGCGCACGGCAAATTCAATCCGTTCAGTCGCCGCACCAGCGGCAGATTGAATGACGAATGCCGGCATGCTTCATGCGTGCGGGCCAACGGCCAGCCCCATCCGCCCGCACAGACTCACCTAAAGGAAACCATCTTGGCCACACTGTCATTTCCCATCTCCCGCCGCGTGCTGTGCGCCACGGCTGCGGCCGCCCTGCTGCTATGCCACGGCGCGGGTGCGCTGGCTGCCACGCCCAAGGACACGCTGGTGATCGCCTTCGCGTTCGACGACATCATCACGATGGACCCGGCCGAGGCCTTCGAGCTGTCGGCTGGCGAGATCATGGGCAATACCTACGACCGGCTGGTGCGGCTCGATGTCAACGACCCGTCCAGACTGGTCGGCGATGTGGCCAGGTCCTGGACCGTGTCGCCCGATGGCAAGACCTACACGTTTGTGCTCAAAAGCGGGCTGAAGTTTGCCTCGGGCAACGCGCTGACGGCTGAGGAAGTCATTTACTCGCTGCACCGCGCAGTGAGCCTGGACAAGTCGCCGGCCTTCATCCTCACGCAGTTCGGCTTCAGCAAGGACAACGTCAAGGACAAGATCAAGGCCACCGGCCCGCTGACGGTCACGATGGAAACCGACAAGGCTTATGCGCCGACCTTCGTTCTCAATTGCCTGACTGCCAACATCGGCGCCATCGTGGACAAGAAGCTGCTGATGTCCAAGGAGCAGAACGGCGACTGGGGCTACGCCTGGCTGAAAACCAACTACGCCGGTTCCGGCCCGTTGAAACTGCGCGAGTGGCGCGCCAACGAGATCGTGGCGCTGGAGCGCAATGACAACTACTACAGCGAAAAGCCCAAGCTGGCCCGCGTGATCTACCGCCATGTGAAGGAAGCAGCCACGCAGCGCCTGTTGCTCGAAAAAGGCGACATCGACATCGCCCGCAACCTGAGTCCGCAGGACATTGCGGCCCTCTCGACCAACAAGGACATCAAGCTGACCTCGGCGCCCAAGGGCACGGTGTACTACATCAGCCTGAACCAGAAAAACCCGAACCTGGCCAAGCCCGAAGTGCGCGAAGCCCTGAAATGGCTGGTTGATTATTCGGCCATCGGCGACACCTTGATCAAGAACATCGGTGTGGTGCACCAGAACTTCCTGCCCATCGGCCTGCTCGGCGCGAGCAAGGAAAACCCGTACAAGCTCGACGTGGCCAAGGCCAAGGCGCTGCTGGCCAAGGCCGGCCTGCCCAACGGCTTCAAGGTGACCATCGACATGCGCACCGTCCAGCCGGTGCAGGGCATCACCGAAGCCTTCCAGCAGACGGCCAAGCGCGCCGGCATCGACATCGAGATCATTCCCGGCGACGGCAAGCAGGTGCTGACCAAGTACCGGGGCCGCACGCACGACATGTACATCGGCCAGTGGGGCTCGGACTACTGGGACCCGCATTCGAACGCCGACACCTTCACGCGCAACCCCGACAATGCCGACGACGCCAAGGCCAAGCCACTGTCCTGGCGCAATGCCTGGGCGATTCCAGAGTTGACCAAGAAATCGGATGCCGCCGTGCTGGAGCGCGACGCAGGCAAGCGCAAGGCGATGTACGAGGAGCTGCAGGCCGAGTTCCGCAAGACCAGCCCCTTCATCATGCTGTACCAGCAGACCGAGGTGGCCGCCTTGCGCAGCAACGTCGATGGCCTGAAGCTGGGCCCCACGTTTGACACCAACTACATGTTCAAGGTAGCCAAGCGCTAATACCTGTCTTGGCAGTTCCCGATCCCCTCGCCCTGAGTCCGGTGCCGCTGGCGGCTGTCCGGCGCCCGTCCCGCCATGCGCGCCGCCTGAACGCCATCGGGCGCTTCCTGGTGGTGATCCTGCTCACCTACCTGGGCCTGCTCGCGGTCACGTTTTTCATCGGCCGGGTGATTCCGGTCGATCCGGTGCTGGCGATGGTCGGCGACAACGCGCCGCCGCATGTGGTGGCGCGGGCACGCGAGGAAATGGGGCTGAACAAGCCGGTTTACACGCAGTTTTACATCTACCTGCGCAAGGTGCTGAGCGGCGACTTCGGCACCTCGGTGCTGACCGCCAACCCGGTGATGCAGGACATCCGCCGCGCCTTTCCGGCGACGATGGAGCTGGCCAGCCTGGGCATCCTGTTTGGCGCCGGTTTCGGCGTGCCGCTGGGCGTGTGGGCGGCGGTGCGGCGCGGCAAGCTGGTGGACCAGGTGGTGCGCATCATCGGGCTGGTCGGTTATTCGGTGCCGATCTTCTGGCTCGGGCTGATGGCGCTCTTGGTGTTTTATGCCAAGCTGGACTGGGTCGCCGGGCCGGGGCGCATCGACGTGGCCTATGAATTCACGCTGACGCCGGTCACCGGCCTGCTGCTGGTCGATACCGCGATGGCCGGCGAATGGGAAGCCTTTGGCAATGCGCTGTCGCACCTGATTTTGCCGGCGTCGCTGCTGGGCTACTTTTCGATGGCCTACATCAGCCGCATGACGCGCTCCTTCATGCTCAATGAACTGGCGCAGGAATACGTGATTGCCGCGCGCGCCAAGGGCCTGTCGGAGGCGCGCATCATCTGGCGCCACGCGCTGCGCAACGCCATGGTGCCGCTGGTCACGGTGATTGCGCTGTCGTATGCCGGCCTGCTCGAAGGCTCGGTGCTGACCGAAACCGTGTTTGCCTGGCCGGGCCTGGGCCTGTACATCACCAACTCGCTGCAGAACGCCGACATGAACGCGGTGCTGGGCGGCACGATTGTCGTGGGTTCGATTTTCATCGGGCTGAACCTGCTGTCCGACCTGCTCTACACCCTGCTGGACCCGAGGACGCGCACGCGATGATCGATTCGACAATTTCAAAACCTGAAGGATTACGCCAGTGGCTGATGTCCGACCGGCCTTCGTCCAGAAGGCAGGCCGCGCTGGGCCGGGCTTATGGCGGCTGCCGCACGTTTGCGCGCAACCGGCTGGCCATGGTCGGGCTGTTCATCGTGCTGGCGCTGATTTTCGTGGCGATATTCGCCGACCTGCTGGCGCCCTACTCGGCCTACATCGGCGACCTGCGCACGACGCGGCTGCTGCCGCCGTCATGGGCGCACTGGATGGGCACCGACGACCAGGGCCGCGACATCCTGTCGCGGCTGATCCACGGCTCGCGCATCACGCTGTTTGTCGTGGTGCTGGTGGCCGTGCTGGCCGCGCCCATCGGGCTGCTGGTCGGCACCGTGGCGGGTTACGCCGGCGGGCTGGTCGATGCGGCCCTGATGCGCATCACCGACATTTTCCTGGCGTTTCCGCGCCTGATCCTGGCGCTGGCGTTTGTCGCCGCGCTTGGCCCCGGCATCGAGAACGCGGTGATCGCAATCGCCATCACCTCCTGGCCGCCGTATGCGCGCATGGCACGGGCCGAGACGCTGACGATACGCCAGACCGACTACATCGCCGCCGTTCAGTTGCTGGGCGCGTCGCCGTGGCGCATCGTGCTGCGCCACATCATGCCTCTGTGCCTGTCGTCGGTGATCGTTCGAGTCACGCTGGACATGGCGGGCATCATTTTGACGGCGGCGGGGTTGGGTTTTCTGGGCCTGGGCGCGCAGCCGCCGATGCCCGAATGGGGCGCGATGATCGCCAACGGCCGGCTCTACGTGCTCGACCAGTGGTGGGTGGCGGCGGCGCCGGGCGCGGCGATCTTCATCGTGAGCCTGGCTTTTAATTTGCTGGGCGATGGGCTGCGCGATGCGCTGGACCCGAAGGCGGCCAAATGAACACATCGCCCCTGCTGGTCGTCGAAGACTTGCGCGTGGCCTTTCCCGGCCGCGATGGCGGCATGCTTGAAGCCGTGCGCGGCGTGTCCTTCACGCTGGGCCGCGAGCGGCTCGGCATTGTCGGCGAATCGGGCTCGGGCAAGTCGCAGACCGGCCGCGCCATCCTGGGCCTGACCGCGCCCGAAGGCCGCGTCACCGCCCAACGGCTCGAATTCAGCGGCGTGGACCTGCTCCATTGCCCGCCAAAACAGCGGCGTGCCTTGCGCGGTGGACGCATCGCCATGGTGCTGCAAGATCCGAAGTTTTCGCTGAATCCGGTGATGACCATAGGCGCGCAGATTGTCGAAACGCTGCAGGCGCACACCCGCGTCTCCAGCCGCGAGGCCAAGCAGCGGGCGCTGGCGGCGCTCGAATCGGTGCGCATCGACAACCCGGAGCGCGTGTTCAAGCTCTATCCGCACGAGGTTTCGGGCGGCATGGGCCAGCGCGCGATGATCGCGATGATGCTGATTGCCGAGCCCGACATTTTGATCGCCGACGAGCCGACCTCGGCGCTGGACGTGACGGTGCAACTGCAGGTGCTGTCCATCCTCGACGCGCTGGTGGCCGAGCGCGGCATGGGCCTGATCCTGGTGTCGCATGATTTGCGGCTGGTGTCGTCGTTTTGCGACCGCATCCTGGTGATGTATGCGGGCCGGGTGGTCGAGGAACTGGCAGCGGGCGGCCTAGCCGATGCAAAGCACCCGTACACGCGCGGGTTGATGGCTTGTTTGCCGCAACTGGGCGCGTCCTCGCACCCGCTGGCGACGCTGGACCGCCGGCCGGAATGGGCTTTATGAGCGTGCATCAAGCTTTGGGCCTGGACGTCAGCGGCCTGCGCGTCAGTTTTGACGGCTTTGTCGCCGTGGCCGACAGCTCGTTTCGCGTCGCCCCTGGCGAAAGCTTCGGCATCGTGGGCGAATCGGGTTCGGGCAAATCGACAGTGCTGCGCGCCATCTGCGGCCTGGCGCCGAAAGAAGCGGGTACGGTGCATCTGGTCGGCGACGGTGACAGTCCTGCGCCCGGCAGCAAGGCGTTTCGCCGCCGCGTGCAGATGGTGTTCCAGGACCCCTACGGCTCGCTGCATCCCCGGCAAACCGTGGACCGGCTGCTGGCCGAGCCGCTGGCGATCCACGGCATTGGCGATGCGGAAAACCGGATCGAACGCGCGCTCGACGAGGTCGGCCTGGGCCAGGGTTTCAGGTTTCGCTACCCGCACCAGCTGTCAGGCGGGCAGCGCCAGCGCATCGCGATTGCGCGCGCCTTGATCCTGGAGCCGCAGATTTTGCTGCTCGACGAGCCCACGTCGGCGCTCGACGCCTCGGTGCAAGCCGAGGTGCTGAACCTGCTGGAAGATCTGCGCCGCCACCGCAACCTGACCTTCATCATGGTCAGCCACGACCTGGCGGTGGTCACGCACCTGTGCGAGCGGCTGATGGTGATGCAGCAGGGCCGCACGGTCGAACTGCTTGCTTCCACCGACCTGGCCGCCCGCCGCGCGGTCGAGCCGTACACGCTGAGCCTGATGCAGGCGTCTTCAGGTTTCAAGCGCAACAAACAAGCGGCTTGAACGAAAGTGGCCACTTGCCTGTCGAATCCAGCTTGTGCCGTGTCGAAACCCAGATTTGCAGGCGCTGAAGGCACCTCTTGGCCCGGTGTCTCAGGCAGGGTGAAAGGCTCAGGGGCTGCCACAGCGCGCAGAAGGCATTTGCCACAGGCTATGCCGGCCCTGCGCCTCGGGCCGCCATGCGGCCATGGCGCCGCCGCTTTTCTAATTTACAGGCGCCGGTTCAACGCCAGGCCCACCAGCACGCCCACCCCTGCGGCAACACCCATGGAAATCCAGGGCGACTCATGCACATAGTCATCGGTGGCATGGGCGGCGGCCTTGGTCTTGGCGACTACCGCTTGTTCTGCATCAATCAGGCGGTACTTGGCCTCGCGCAAGCGGTTCTCAATGCGGCTGCGCAGCCTGGCCATCTTTTCACCCGCCTGGTCTGCCGTGGCCGAGAGCATCTCTTCGGCGTCCGATATCTCCAAGCGAATATCGGAAACCAGTTTTTCTTGCGTTCCCGTGAAGGTTGGGCTGCCGTTGGACATATTGAGCCTTTCAAAAAAGTAGATGAACCCCCAAAAGGTTAGCAGATTCGCCATCCCGACAAGTGATTGCCGCGCGCCGCCTGTGACCCATGGGTGCAGGCAGGGAATAATACACAAGCCCATAGCCCCGCCACGGCCCATCAACACGCAATCTACCCAGCTTCATCATGTCCGTTACCCGCCTGCGCCACTGCGTATTTAAACCTGCATCCACCCGCTGCGGCGGTCTTTCTTGAATGCCACGCGCCTGAGCGGCCGTGACCTGGCAGCCGCGCTGGTCGTGGTGCTGGTGTGGGGCGTGAATTTTGTCGCGATGAAGTTTGCCCTGCGCGACTTCACCCCGTTCCAACTCGGCGCTGCCCGTTTTGTTTTTGCCGCGCTGCCGCTGGTGCTGTTTGTCCGGCCGCCGCAGGTGCCGTGGAAGTGGGTGGTGCTGTATGGCCTGTTTCAGGGCGTGGGGCAGTTTGGCATCCTTTTCATTGCCCTGAAGGTTGGCATGACGGCGGCGCTGGCTTCGGTGCTGTTGCAAACGCAGGTATTTTTTACAGCGCTGTTCGGTTTCTTACTGCTGCATGAGCGCGCCAGTCGGCCGCTGCAGGCGGGCATGGTGCTGGCGGCGCTTGGCCTGTCTTGTTTTGGCATGAACTATGTCAACCCCGGCGCGGCCGGCAGCAGCGGCACCACGGTGGCCGGTTTTGTGCTCACCCTGTGCGCTGCCGCCATGTGGGCGGCGTCCAACATCGTGGCGCGGCGGGTGCAGAAGGTGGCGGGCAACTATTCCCCGATTGCCTTTGTCATCTGGAGCGGCCTGGTCGCCATCGTGCCCTTCATGGCGCTGTCCTGGGCGTTCGATCCCGAAGCCGCGCGCTGGCATTGGCTTGAGGCGGGCTGGACCAGCTGGCTAGCCATCGCTTACCTGGGCTGGGTGGCCACCGTCGTGGGCTACAGCCTGTGGACCGGCCTGCTCAAACGCCACCCCGCCAACCGGGTGTCGCCCTTTGGCCTGGGCGTGCCGATTGTGGGCCTGGCCGCCGGCATGCTGGTGCTGGGCGAGGTCATCACGCCCTGGCAATGGGCCGGTATTGCGCTGGTGGTGGCGGCGCTGGCCTGCGTGATGCTGGGTGGGCTGATCAAGCGGCGCTGACCGGGGTTATGCTGCCACGGCCTTGGCCGGATTACCCACAGCGCAACAGAATCACGTAAACCCAGGTTTAACATGCAACATCTTGTTCCGTTGCGCCGTTCAGCCTGCCCGCTTACCTAAGATGCACGTGAAGCGTCTGCGAAGACGTGAGTCCTTCGACAGCACTTTTCCTTACGATGCAAAAAACTATATCTACTTACCTCCGTTCAATGTCGCGCCACGGCCTGCCGATCTGCGCTTTGCTGCTGGTAGCCAGCCTGAGCCTGACCGGCTGCAGTGAACAAAACACGCAGGCCAGCGCAGGCAGCAAGCCGGTCGGCAGCCTTGCGGCACCATCTTCTTCCGGAACCACCCCCTTGCAGGCGCTGGAGGGCATTCCTGACCCCGGCCTGCTGCTGCTGCTGGTGCCTGAAGGCCAGTCCCTGGCCCATCCGCAAGTCACCGCCTGGATGGATGCAGCGTCGGAAGAGGGTTTGCGCCTGATGGCCGTGACCGACCGGGAGTTCATGTCGCTGGGTCCCAATGCGCTGAAATATGCAGGCCTGGTGCTGCCCGACCAGTTCCACGCCATTGCCGGCAACGATCTGGTACAGGCCATACGGGACTACACCACCGCAGGCGGTCACACCATGCTGGTGTACGACTTTGGCATCTTCACGCTCAACAGCCAGCAAAAGCCGACTTATTCCGTTCCAAAATCACGGCTAAGCGACCTGGCCGGCGTGGACTACGCGCTGTATGACGCGCTGCGCGAAAAAAGCACCACGATTGGTCCGGTCACGGCGATGCGCAGCACCATGCGCCAGTTGCAGGTTCCCCCGGGCAAATCTATCGCCTATGTCCCGGCAAGCCAGTCCGCAGCCGGCCGGCCAGCAGGGAGTGCCCCGACCGAGCCGCCGCTCGCCTACCAACCTGAAAGCACGCTGCCGCCTGGCGTCACCAAGCGCAGCGCGGCCACGCCGGTTGACGTGCTGGACACCTACAGCGGCTACCTGCTTGGAAACCTGATGTATTCCAGCTTTGTCACGGAAGGCGCCTTCAGTGGCAAGACGCTGGCCAGTTCGCCGAAGGCCGGCCTGGTGGCCGGACTTCACCAGGTAGGCCGTGGCCAGGTGCTGTTTGTCAACCTGCCGCTGACCTATCTCAAGGTGGTGCGCACCGATGCCCTGCCAATGCACGGCTTTTTGCACTACTTCGGGCACGACGTGCTGCAGTTGGCGCGACTGTCGCCCATGCCCAATGGCGTACCGGGCCTGACCCTGAACTGGCACCTGGACTCCTTTACCGCCCAGCAGCCGACGCTGACGCTGGAAAAACTCGGTGTTTTCGATGACGGGCCGTTTTCCATCGACATGACCGCCGGGCCAGACGCCGTCACCGTCGGCGATGGCAAGGGCTGGAACCTGGACAACAACCCGGTGGCCCAGGCCATCTTGCAGCGCTTTGCCAAAAAAGGCCATGCCATCGGCAGCCATGGCGGCTGGAACCACGACTACTACGGACTCAATGCCAACGACACCAACCGTGACACATTCCTGCCCTACGTTGAAAAGAACCTGGCATCGATCCGGCGCACGGTCAGCAATCCCCTGCGGCCCTACCTGAACCTGGACATGCAGTTCCCCCCAACCCTGCTGCCGGTGGCTCAAAAGCTGGGGGCGCTGGCAGACAGGCAACTGGGGCCGCTGGTGCGGCAGTATTCACCGCCGGTCGGCAACAACCCCACCTGGGCGATGGATTACCTGGAGCAGCAAGGCGTGGTGGGTGTTTATTTCGCCGGGCATACCGGACTCGGCCCGACCCGGCAGTACCGTGACGGCCAGTTGCTGAATCCAGCGATCTGGGTCTTTCCCGTCACCCCGGCGGGCAAATATGCAACCTTCGAGGAGTTCGAGACGAACAAGGTGCCCAAGCAGGAGATCATCGACTGGTATCACGACTCGGTTGACTTCGCCATCAACGAGGACACCAGCCGCATGATTTACATGCACCCCAACGGCGCCAATGTCTGGTCCGATGTCCTGCTGGACCTGCTGGCCTATGCCAAATCCCAAGGTAAGGAAAAATTCAGCTGGTACACCATGCCGCGATTGGCCGATTTCATGACCTCCCGCCAGGCTGTGCAGTGGACAGAGCGGCGCGATACCGCCGGCATGTCCCGCTTCGAAGCCAGCCACCCCGGCAGCCTTGAAGAGATGGTCTGGCTGTTGCCCAAAGCGCGTTATGCCGGCTTGCCAGCCAGCACGAACGGCAGCGCCACGGTTTCAGACGGCGGGACGCATTGGGTGGTGCGGGCCGGCAACACCGACCGAGTCCAGTTCACGGCACGGCTGACGGAGCAAGCCCGCGACTGACAGCGCCCGGCCTTAACCGGACAGCGTCTGGGCGCCGGCACGCGCTGCCTGCAGCACTTCGCGTGTCTTCAGCGCTTCGCGCCGGGCAGCTTCGGCAAAATCATCGCCCGACGAGGCATAAAGAATCGCCCGTGACGAGTTGACGATGATGGGCGCGCCCGGCCGCCAGCCCGCACGCACGGTCGCCACGGCATCGCCGCCCTGCGCGCCCACGCCGGGAATCAGGAGCGGCAGCGTCGGTGCCACGGCCCGCACGCGCTCGATTTCAGCCGGATAGGTCGCGCCAACCACCAGCCCGAGTTGGCCATTGAGGTTCCACGGGCCTTGCGCCAGGCGGGCGATATGCTCATACAGCAGCGGCTGGCCTTCAATGGACGCCAGGCGCTGGCTTTGCAGGTCGTCACCGCCGGGGTTGGAGGTGCGGCACAGCAGGAAAGCGCCCTTGCCTTGGTACTTCAGGTAGGGCGCGACCGAGTCAAAGCCCATGAAGGGCGAGAGCGTGACCGCGTCGGCGCCGTAACGCTCAAAGGCCTCGATCGCATATTGTTCGGCGGTGCTGCCGATGTCGCCGCGCTTGGCGTCCAGGATGATGGGCACCTGCGGCGCGGTGCGGCGCATGTGCGCCATCAGGCGCTCCAGCTGGTCTTCGGCACGGTGCGCAGCGAAGTAGGCAATCTGGGGCTTGAAGGCGATCACCAGGTCGGCCGTCGCATCGACGATGGCGGCGCAAAAATCGTAAATCCGGCTGGCATCGCCCGAAAGGCGGCCGGGAAATCGGGCCGGTTCCGGGTCCAGGCCCACGCACAGCATGGAATTGTTTTGGCGTTCTGCAGCGCCCAGCATGTCAAGAAAGGTCATGCGCTTATTGTAAGAAGCTCCCGCGCCGGTCCCCCGCAGCGCAGACCGGTCAGGCGCGGGCCGCGGCGTCGGCGGTCAGGCTCATGGCCAGGCACAGGTCGTCCCAGGCCCTGGCCTTGTCAGCCGGTGTGCGCAACAGATAGGGCGCGTCGTAGGTGACGATGGTTTTTGCACCGTGCAGGGCGTGGACCCGGCCGCGCAGCTTGCCGAAGGGCTCGCCCGACGGCAGCAGCGCCAGCGCCGCCAGCCGGCCCATGACCAGCACGACATCGGGCTGCGCGCGGTCCAGCAGGGCCGACAAGGCGGCCGAAAATTCTTCCGTCGTTCTGGCATCGGCATGGCGCACCAGCGGCGCGAACAGCACCGCGCCCGCCTGGTTCAGGCGGGCGGCGCGCAGCATGTTGTCCAGCAGCCGGCCGGCATCGCCTTCAAAAACCGGGCTTTGCAAGGCGCTGGCCGGTGTTTCCGCCAGCACCAGCCAGCACGCGCCGCCGGCCTGGGCGGCGGGCGCGTACAGCGCCTGCGCCTGGCCCAGCTGCCAGGAGGCCGACAGGCCGGCCGGCGTACCGGCGGCAGGCGGGGGAGCCGACACCGCGGGCAGACTGGCCGTGCGGGGCGGTGCGGCTTCCCGCATGGCAACGGGCGCGGTCGCGGCGGGGATAGCCTTGCATTCCTGAGCTTGATTCCCTGAATGGCCTCCAGCCCTTACTCCATCTGCACCAGCAGCTATCACTTCAGGAGCAGGTGGCACGGAAACAGGCGCCAGCGGTTGCCAGACACGCACGCCCATTTCGCGCAGCATGGCGCGCTGGCGTTTGTCGAGGTTCATGCTCATGGATGGATGCTTCTCATGAAAAACTCACAGCGCCAGGCTCATGACAATGGCGTCTTCGCCCCGAGGGGAGGCGGCGCTGGCCGGGTAATAGTTGCGGCGCGTGCCGACATGTCGAAAACCATGGCTTTCGTAGACCGCCCGGGCGCGCGTGTTGCCGACCCGCACTTCCAGCCACAGCCACTGCGCGCCCTGCCCGCGCGACCAGACGCCCAGGGCGTCCAGCATCACGCGGGCCCAGCCCTGACGTTGCCAGGCCGGCGCGACGGTAATGTTGAGCAGATGCACCTCGTCCACCCCTTTCATGGCGACAAAATAGCCCAGCAGTTCGGGGCTTGGCAAGCCGCCTGCCGCCAGCAGTTGCGCCTGGTAGCCGGCCTGCAGCGAGTCCAGAAAATTGCGTTCGCTCCACGGGTGAGGGTAAGCGCTTTGTTCGACCCGCAGCACGGCCGGCAGCCAGGCCCGCGTCATGGGTTCAAACCGGGCTTCAAGGGGCTGAAAAGCTGCGTTCATAAAAAGGCCGTCAGGATGCAAGCGGGACGACAGGCGCAGCAAGGGCGGCCTGGGCCTTGGTATGGGCGCGCTCTTCGGTGGTCTGGGCTACCTTGTCGCGCACATACAGCGGCAGGGCCAGGGCGGCATCGATGCATTGCCCGGCGGCGGCCAGCACGGGGGCCAGCCGCAACAGCGCGGTGGCGGTCGGGAACGCTGGCACGCATTGCAGCGCGGCCAGGCCTGCGGGCAGCCGCCCGGCGTACACGCCAAACACATTGCCCGCCAGCAACTGCGCCGCCGGTTCCGGCACCAGGTTTTCAGGCCGAATCAGCTCGCAGTCCCTGACTGACTTGCATAAGCCGCAACTGAATTCATAGCTTTGCACATACATCTCGTCCATGCGGGCATCGAGCAGCGCCGTGATGGTCAAGGGCGCATCCGTCGATGCCAGGGCTCCAGCCTGCTGGAAGCGCGCCTCTTCGGCCACCGCCATCAGCGTGTCGACGGGCAGCACCGCAATGCCTGCGCCGTGGTTGGCGCCGAAAGCCAGGCCCTGCGCCACCGCGCAGGCGGTGCGCAGGCCGGTGAACGAGCCGGGGCCCCGGCCAAAGGCAATCGCGTCCATCTCGCCCAGGCACATGCCGGACTCGGCCAGCAGCCTCAGGATCGTCGGGATCAGCGTGGTCGAGACCTGCGCGCCGCCCGGGCCGCTGTGCTGCCAGACGCGCGCACCATCGGTTACGGCGACGGACATGCGGTCGGTGCTGGTGTCAAAAGCAAGGAATTTAAGAGGTTTAGGCATCAAACAAGGCTCTGGCGCATACAGTACGGGCACAAGTAGCTATAAAAATCATAGTAATCTAAAGCGATCGGTGCGCCGGCCCGAAAACTGGCAGGCGCCGCGCATGCAGCGATTATCCGGCCTGCCAGGCTGCAAGGCCTGCGGCCGATAATTGCCGCATGCTTTTGAAACCATTCCCGACCCGATTCCCTGTGCGCCTGGCCGCCGGCCTGCTGGCGCTGCTCGCCAGCCTGGCCGCCGGCGCCCAGGCCCTGCCGACCGAGGTGGAGGCGCTGCTGGCGCGCGCCAAGGTGCCGCGCGAGGCCTTCGCCGCCGTGGTGGTCGATGCCGCGCCGGCCCTCAACGGAAAAACCGCGCCGCTGCTGAGCTGGCGCGCCGGCAGCGCCATGAACCCGGCCTCGGTCATGAAGCTGGTGACGACT
>Ga0123337_10002772_pt1 | contig 19520 bp, 18 predicted proteins | sample frozenSSSSmetaG_FD_89792 | JGI IMG/M metagenome (GOLD analysis project Ga0123337, IMG submission 89792) | Glacier valley bacterial and archeal communities from Borup Fiord, Nunavut, Canada, to study Microbial Dark Matter (Phase II) -... | ecosystem: Environmental > Aquatic > Freshwater > Ice >... | reverse complement strand
GGGGGCGTTACCGGTATTTGGCTGGCGGGGGTACTCACCGCCGGCGTTATCCCGGCTGGCATAGCCGGGGCGATTGCCGGCGGATTTTTCCAGCGAAATATACGGCTCAAGCTGATCGTAGAGGTCGGGCGGGAAGTCGTAGATGCGAAGGAGGTCTTCTTTCCGGCGAAACTGCCCGCCTTTGCTGCGGTATTTTTCAATCCGCTCGGCCATAAACTTCGGCAGTCCCAGTTGCTGCCAGCCCGATACGCTTACGGTATTCGGGTCAAAATTGAACAGCTTTTTGGGTTCGCCAAAGTGTTCGGCGGTGGTTTTATCCCGTTCGGTGCGGTTGCCGGACCGGCTGTTGCCAAAGCGGGGCTGTCTGGCTTCTTCGGCCTGCATGAGCGTTACTAAACTGTCCAGTTTTCGCTGGTCAGCCGCCAACGTATCGACGCGGGTCCTGTCGGCCACAAGTCGATAAATAAATGGGATCAGCAAACACAGCAGTGTCAGGAACAGCAGTAGCAGAAATCCCCGGCTCTCCCGCTGCGAGAAGCCGAAATAGTCGCGCACCAGCGTCTGTAAGCGATTGAACATGAACAGCGTTACGATTTAGCGTGATTAGGTTGCAAGCTAAACCGAAAACGGTCATAGTCAAACGGTTCACCACGTAGAACCGCACTATGCCCTCACATGAACATCGTCTGAATTTCTTCTTTGAGCGATTTGAGCGCGTCGGCGGTGGGTTGCCGGTCTTTCTGGATAATGCGCTCAAAAATGCGCCTGGATAGTTCGATGGCGGGGGCGTCGGGTCGGGTGTCGCCGGAGGACTGATTAATCAACACCGTTACGTCGTTCATAGCTCCCTGAATCTGATCCCAGACACCCTGAGTCATGTAAACCTGCTGCGACAGATTATGGTTGTATTCGTCGCGGATTTCCTGCAACAGCCGTTGCTGGAGTTCCAATACCGTGCTTGAACTGCCGCCCAGCCGAAGTAGCATGTTGTTGGGGCTGATGCGTTCCAGAAACAGGGTCATTCGCTCGTACGCCTGTAGCCGAACGGGTACAACGGCTTCGGTATAGTGGTTTCTGGTATCGTGGCGGTGGCGGTCGGCCTCTCGTTCCAGCAACAGCTTTACGGTCAGGTACATACCATAAAGTACCAGCCCGGCTGGGATGAGCAGTTTTACTAAATCACTTAGAATGTCCATGAATGAAACAATGTGGTTTGGGGCAAAATGGGTAAATTTGACTGGTATGTGCAAGACAAACTGCCCATGCACTACGGATGAATACAACGCCAGAAATTGACAGGCCCGTGCGGGTTCGGGCCGAAGCCCGTCAGCAAATTATCGACACTCTGCTAACCAACAAAATCCCCGCTGAGTATGGCCTGCGTGTCGGCATTCGGGGAGGGGGCTGCGGAGCGTCGTGGCTGCTGGGGTTTGACCTGCCCGGACCGACCGACGAAGTCTATAACGTAGAAGGGGTCCGGGTCATTATCGACCGGAAACATTTACTCTACGTTTTTGGGGCTGAAATCGGCTACGAACCCGGTGGCTTTACGGTGGAAAAATGAGTGATGAGTTATGAATTATAAATGATGGATTGGCTTTCGCCAGCCCACCCGCGCCAGCATCGTTCATAACTCATCATTCCCTTCTCCCTTTTCTGGCATGATTTTAGTCCCTGCGTAGCTATAAATGATCTAAAAGCGTGAAGCGGATTGAACGACATATCTTTCTCATATTGGCCATACTGGCTACCGGGCTATCGGTGGGCTGCTATTGGCTGCTCGAACGTGACGCGCCCGGTGCTACCGACGAGCAGTATCTGAGTGCCGTTCAGCAACGTGTAAAAGAAGAAATGCTGATTAGTTCAGATGAGCTGCAACAGATAAGCGGGCTGGTGGCTAACCAGAAAACGTTCAATTTTTCTACCCTCAGTATCGATACGAAGTATCCGTATTACATATTTAGTAATGGGGCACTAATCGTATGGTCAGATTATCGCTTTATTCCTGATTTCGATAAGATGAGGCAGGTAATGCAGCCCAAACTGATTGAATTTGATCGGAGCCGCTATCTGGTCAGTCACAAACGTATTCGTAAAGGAAGCGATACCGTCGATGTTTTTTCGCTGATTAATGTATACCGGCACTTCCTCAGCGACAATACGTATCTTCAGTCTGGTTATAACTCCGCGTTGTTTGCGCTCAATCCGGCTGGCGTCAGTGACCGGCGACAACAACCGTACCAGGCTATTTACGATAATGAATCGGTATTTCTTTTTTCGGTCGAGCCGCCCCAGGTCAATGGGTATCGAAATAGTAGTACTCCTGTTAATACGGTTACGTTAGCCGCTATCGGATTTTTGTTTCTGGGTTTGTACGTGGGGCAGCAGCTGGTTCGGTTGAGTCGTCGTCGGCAACATGTATTGGCCTTTTCGCTGCTGGCCACGTACCTGATCGTGTTGCGGGGCCTGATGCTTTACTTTGGTGTACCGTTCCTGTTTATCGAATGGGACCTGTTCAATCCCAAATTTTATGCAGCGTCGGTATTGACGCCCTCGCTGGGCGATTTACTGCTAAATCTGCTGGTGCTGATTGTGCTGGCTCTATACTGGGTCAACTACTACTACAAATCAACTCTTTATACAAACCTGCTCAGATTACCGCCCTGGGCAAAAGCCGTTGTTTCTGTTAGCTGTGTAGGGCTGAGTTACGTTGTATTTGCCTTCTGCTACGCTGAGCTTACCAGTATTTACGAAAAGTCGCAGTTTACGCTCGACATTACGCTAAGCATTCATTTCTCTTTTCTGAAAATAATCTGTCTACTGATTTTTATCGGTGTGTCTGCACTGTATTTTTTGCTGACGCACTTGTTGGCGTCGGTTTTTTTTCGGTTTAACCGACCCGTATCGTGGGTGCGTGGGGGAGGGCTTGTGCTGGCCGGAACCGTAATAATGGCTCTCATAAGCTGGTTGCTTGATCTGCCTCTTTCGATTATTTATGCCGTTAATGGTCTGTATTTTCTTTTGATTTACGCAGCTGGTTTCCCCAGAACGCTGTATACGTTTCGGTATAAAACATCGATTTATTTATTTGTGGCGGCTTTTTTCTGCGCACTCACAACGGCTTATGTAGTATACGAGCAGGAGGTTCAGAAGCAGTTGGCACATGAACAGGCCTTTGCGGCCCAGTTGCTGGCCGAAAATGATAAATATGGCGAGTTTATGCTTAGCAAAGCACAGGAGTCTATTGTAAGCGATCCTGAAATTGGCCGTTCGCTGCGGCAGGACACGCTGCTGGTTCGGGAGCGGATTCAGCAACGTATTAAATCACTGCACCTAAATAAGTACTTTGATAAGTACGACATACAAGTATCGTCATTTGGGGCCAGCGGTCAATCGCTCGATATGAGTCAGGGAGCGTTATCGCTGGCCGGTTTGCAGGCTAAATACCAGAAACCAGACTATAAAACCAACTACCCAGGTATCTATTTCGTCAACGAAGCTGATAATAAGTTTGTGAAGCAGTACGTGGGGTTCATAACGATCCCGGCGCCGAAAAACCTGTCTGGCAGTAACCCCACTGGCTATATCATACTGGATATGCGCCTGCGCAGCCAACGGTCGCGTGGTGTTTATCCTGAATTGCTGGCCGATGCCCGCTTTAGTAAAAGTCCCGACGAACCTGAGTATAGTTATGCCGTGTACCAGCGGATACCTGGTAAACCGAGTCTACCTCAGCTTTTGTATTGTTCGGGCAGGTATAATTATGACCGGAAAATGCCTGTCGAACTACTCGATGATCCGGCCCTGCCAGCGCGCGGAGTATCAACCAACGGCTACCGGCACGTGGCGCAACAGGGACGGGACGGACGGCTGGTGGTGGTATCGGCCGATGAGTATCCGCTGGCAAATATCTTCTCCAACTTCTCGTTTCTGTATCTTTTACTGGTGTTTACGGTCATTTTGATAATCATCTTATACGCCATTAAGTACCGGTTTACGCAGTTTAGAATCAATTACTCTACCCGTATCCAGATCCTGCTGAACGTAGCGTTCTTTCTGCCGCTCATCTCGGTTATTATTCTGATCCTGAGTGTTATCAGTTCTAATTACACCACGAATCAGGAGAACTCATATGTCAGTAACACCCGAAATATTGCCGCTAACTTCCTAACCTACATTGATGAGCATCTGGTGGCGCAAAAGCGCAGTAAGGCATCGATGGAAGAAGAGTTAAGCAAGATTGCCCGCGACGCCGACATTGACATCAATCTCTTCGATACGCAGGGGAAACTCTATACCTCGACCCGCCCCCTCATGTATGAGAGTGGATATCTGTCGAAACGAATCAATCCGGCAGCTTACATCCGCATCATCGAAGAGAAAGAAAACCAGATTTTACTGAATGAGTCGCTGGGCGACAAAACGTACCGAACGGCCTACGCGGGCATCAAGTCATACGATGGCCGATTGCTGGGGGTACTCAGTGTGCCGTATTTCTACGCCAGTATCGAACTGGAACGGCAGATTATTGAAGTCATTGCCATGGCCCTGAGCATTTTTACGGGCCTGTTTCTGTTTTTTCTGGTGGTATCCTATTTTGCCTCGCATGTGTTGACCCGGCCGTTGCAGATGCTGACCCAGAAAATTCGTAAAACCAACCTCGACCACCCCAACGATCCACTTCCCTGGCAGTCAGACGACGAAATTGGTCTGCTAATTCGGGAGTATAACCGGATGCTGGTTAAACTCGAAGAGAGCAAGCAGGAACTGGCTCAGAACGAAAAACAATCGGCCTGGCGCGAAATGGCCAAGCAGGTAGCCCACGAGATCAAGAATCCGCTGACGCCTATGAAGCTGACGCTCCAGCATTTGCAGCGCACATTTCCTAAAACCGTCGAGGCAGAGGGCACCCTGAATGGAGCCGGTAGCCGCGTTATTCAGCGCACGTTCGATTCGCTCCTCGATCAGATTGATAACCTGAGCGACATTGCCACTTCGTTCTCTGAATTTGCCAAGATGCCGCTACCTAAGAATGAAACGTTTGAGATAACGGTCATGCTCAACAAAGCCGCTGACCTCTACGCCGAACGCACTACCCTGTACCGGCAAATTGCGCCCGGCCCAATCATGGTCATCGGCGACCGGCAGCTTATTGGCCGGATCCTCACCAATCTGCTCATCAACGCCATTCAGTCCGTACCACCCGACCGGCGGGCGGTGATAAATCTCCAGTTATATACCAACGACGACGAGGTACAAATTGAAGTACGCGACAATGGTGCGGGCATACCAGACGCCCTTCACACTAAGGTATTCCTGCTGAATTTCAGCACCAAAACGGGCGGGTCGGGTCTTGGGCTGGCCATTGCCAAACGGGGGATTGAACACGCCGGGGGAAACATCTGGTTTGAAACCGTTGAAGGGGTAGGTACGTCATTTTTTGTCTCGCTTCCTTTAGCCAGCGTTCAGATACCCGTCGCTGCATCGGCACTAAACTAAGTTTTCTCCACAAAAATCAGCCGGTCAGGAAACCCGACCGGCTGAAACATATTGTCTCAAACATCACTCAATGAGGAACAGAAAAAAACCACTGGTGTGTCCTGGTCCTCAATATCTTATACCGTAACGTGCCGCCAGTTTTCGCCTGATCGAATACGATTGAGCTGTGTATGGGTAATGCCGAACTGCTTGGCAATCATTTTGAGTCGGTTTTTATCATTAAGCAATAGCTTTTTAATAATCCTGACCTTGCTCTCGGTTAGCTTATAATTACTGGTGCCACGAACCGCAGGGCGATTCTTTACATTTGGGTTCTCGCGGTTGTGCGCTACCATTTCATCTTTAGTAACCCAGCGCAGGTTATCAACGAAGTTGTTTTGCTTGTCATGGTCGAGATGAATAACGAAGGCCTGTTCGGCCTGTTTGCGAACCACGTAGTACTCAGCCACGAGCTTGTGAACGTACCGGTTTAGGGTTTTACCCTCGGCCCGTATATTCAGCGAGCGATACCCCTGAATGACTGAACCTTTAATTAACCTCCCACCGGCCCCGGTAGTTGACCGCTGAAAACCCGGTTCCTCCTTTGGTGCTGACTGAAAGCTGCGGAGTCGCCCATAGTTCGATACATCGTAACGGGGAGGGTTTTCCAGGTCCTCGAACGGGATAGTAGTCCACTTTTCATTCCAGTAATGTTGCGGCTTTAACTCATTCATGGCAGGCAGGTTCTATGTCAGGATTCTGAAGTAGTACTTATTTTTGTTTAACAATGAGTGAACAAAGATAAAACAAAAAAGTTGGCTGTAATTCGCTTAAATGAATTGATTTCCAGAAGAATGAAGCAAATTCACTGATAATTGCCTGAAAAACGGAGAGGAATGCCCCCTAAACTGATTAATCAATGATGAAATAAGTTAAACAAAATCTATATCTGGTCGTAATCTGAAAAACCTCATGAGCTGGAGGTTGTTCAGGTGTAGTACGAAGAAACATACTCATGAATAGAAAAAAAACACTGATAATAGGCGCCAGCGACAATCCAGCCCGCTATGCCAACAGAGCTGCAAAGATGCTGTTACAGCACGGACACCCCATAAAACTGGTTGGTTTACGCGAAGGGAAAATAGGTGACGAGCCAATTCACGCCGGAACTCCCGTACTCCAGGACGTCGATACCGTAACCATGTACGTAGGGCCGCAGAATCAGCAGGGTTATTATGACTACATCAGGGAGCTTAAACCCCAGCGGGTGATTTTTAACCCCGGTGCCGAGAATCCGGACTTTGCCCGGCAGTTGATCCTCGATGGTATTGAACCCATAAACGCTTGCACACTGGTTATGCTATCGGTAGGGACGTATTGAATGGCGAATGAGCGAATTTTGACTGAGTGAATAGTTGCTGACGCGAATGAGTCCCGCGTCGGCAACTATTCACTCAGTCAAAATTACCACCTTATAAGAGCCGACGCCCAGGTGAAGCCGCTCCCAAAGGCCGCCAGGCAGATAAGGTCGCCGGGTTGGACGAGGCCCTTATCGAAGGCTTCGGTGAGGGCAATAGGGATAGATGCCGCCGTGGTGTTACCGTAGTGCTGAATATTGTTGAACACCTTCTCGTCTGGCAAACCCATCTGCTGCTGCACGTAGTTGGAAATGCGGATGTTGGCCTGGTGCGGTACCAGCAGCGACAGGTCATCTGACCCGAAACCGTTGGCCGTCAGGCTCTCGTTAATAACCTCCATGAACCGGACAACGGCGTGCTTGAACACGGTATTGCCGTTCATTACCACGCTGGCTCCGCCGTCAGTGGCGGTTTGGGGGGTAATGAAATGGTTGGGGCGGCTGCTGCCGGGGTCTTTCAGGTATAATTCCTCCGCGTAGCGACCGTCGGCGTGGAGGTGGGTCGAAAGAATCCGGTGTTCCGGGTCGGTAGTGGCCTGTACAACGGCGGCTCCGGCACCGTCGCCGAAGATAACGGCTACGCCACGTCCCTCGGTGGTTTTGTCCATCAGCGTTGACTGAATTTCGGCGCCGATTACGAGTGCAGTTTTGGCCATGCCCGTCTTGATAAACTGATCTGCAATGGACAATGCGTAGACGAAGCCCGAACACTGCTGCCGGATGTCGATGACCGGAATGCCTTCCAGACCCAGTTCGCGCTGCATCAGAAAGGCTGAGCCGGGAAAGTAATAGTCAGGTGAGAGCGTAGCATAAACGATCAGGTCAACGGCTGCTGCATCGAGGTCAGCGCGGCTAAGTGCCATGCGGGCGGCTGCGGTGGCCATACTCGCGTTCGTATCCTTGCCATGCGTAAACCACCGCCGTTCTTTAATGCCGGTCCGCTCCTGAATCCACTCGTCTGAGGTGTCCATGTACTGCCGGAGGTCGTCGTTTTTCACGACCGTTTCGGGGACGTAGTAGCCCAGACCTGTAATTTTAGAATATACTGTATTCATTTGTTGATGTTAAAACCAACGGTAAAGTTAGCAAATTCAACGGGTCAGGTCAGGCATCAACGGTTTCTGCTGTGTGCAAGGTGAACGTATAGTCCTCCATGATTAGGTTAGCCAGCAATTGACGGCAGGCGGCATCGACGGTTTCGCGGGCCTGCGCTTCAGAATCGGCCTCAACACTGAGCCGCACATGCTTGCCAATGCGCACATTGTCGATGGTATCCATATTGAGGTTGTGCAGACCGAGTTTAACGGCTTTGCCCTGCGGATCCAGAATTTCGGCCCGCGTCATAATATCAATTTCAGCGATGTAGGTCATTTTTTCAATGAGCGAATGAGTGAATGAGCGAATTAGTGAATACTCCCAGCATCGGTAGCTTGCGCCAGCCGATTCGCTCATTCACTCATTCGCTCATTCGCAATTAACGAAATGAGAATATACAGTCCGATGATTATTGGTACGGCTGCGAACTGCAAAAATAACAGGAGTAGCACACTCGCCATTAGAAACAGAAATTTTGTCTTGTTTTCTGCCCATCCAAACGTCTTGAACTTAAGGGCGAAAAGCGGTAACTCAGCTACGAGCATGAACGAAAACGCAACGAGAATACCCCAGACAATATCATTTTTCCAGATAGCGTTGAACTGCGGCTGATACCGTTCCATGAGTGGCAGAGCAGCAATAATCATGGTATTTGCGGGCGTAGGCAGGCCAATGAAGGACTCGGACTGTCGGGTGTCGAGGTTAAATTTTGCCAGCCGCAGGGCCGACAGTACCGCAATCAGAAACGCGATGTATGAAATGCTGCCCAGTCCCTGAAACCAGCCCAACTGAAACATCATAGTAGCGGGCAACGCGCCAAACGTAACCATATCGGCCAGCGAGTCGAGTTCTTTGCCGAACGGCCCCGATACATGCACCAGCCGGGCCACAAAACCGTCGCCAAAGTCCAGCACCAGAGCCAGACCAATCAGCCATGAGGCCATAACCAGGTCACCACGCAGGGTCATTACGAGGCCAATGCACCCGCACAGCAAATTGCCGCAGGTCATGGCGTTGGGGAGGTGCTTCAACGTTTAATTATGGATTATGAAGGGGTTCGTTTTACGTTCCTGCCCAATTGTCGTTGGTTCATTGTGGCCGGGGTAAACCACGTAATCGTCGGGCAAGGTCATAAACTGGGTTTGGATGCTGTTGAGCAGGTCATCATGATTGCAGTACGGGAAATCGGTACGGCCCACGCTACCCCGAAACAAGACATCGCCCCCCACAATATACCGGTCAACGTGGTTTACGAACGCGACGTGACCAGGCGCATGGCCGGGCGTAAACACCACGTCCAGGGCGGTATTTCCGAATCGGATGCGGTCACCTTCGGTTAGCCATTCGTCTATTTGGCCGTGTTCATAGCCCCGCAGACCGTACAGGGTAGTTCGGGTGGGAACATCGTTAAAGATCACCTCATCTTTCGGGTGCAGGAATATATTGACGCCGTATTTCCGCTTCAGATACGCCATACCAAACACATGGTCAAGGTGAGCGTGGGTGAGTAGAATGGCTTTCAGTTTCAGCCTGCGTTCGTCAATAAACCGGCTTAGCTCTTCTTTTTCGGCCTGTTCGTACATGCCGGGGTCAATGATGACGGCTTCATTGGTCGCTTCGTCGATGACGACGTAGGTGTTTTCCTGGAAGGGCGAGAAGGTGAAAGACTGGATCATAAAAGTAAAAACACGGTTGGTTTTTTGCGCAGGTCGGGGACCTGTGTTTTCCACTCGCGGATGGTCAGGGTTTTGACAAAAGCATCGGGAGCGGTCAGGTTGCAGGCTACGCACAGGCGGGTGTTGCCCTGCGCGTTGAGCATAATGTCGGCAAAGAGCGCGTCGTTGCGGTAGGGAGTTTCCATAAAGATCTGCGTTTGCTGCCGTGCCTGAGCTTCTTTGTCCAGAAACCGGATGGCACTGGAGCGGTCGGCCTTTTCGATGGGCAGATAGCCGTGAAATACGAACGACTGCCCGTTTAGTCCCGACGCCATCAGGGCCAGTAAAATACTCGACGGTCCCACCAGCGGCTCCACCCGCCAGCCCAGCGTGTGCGCCATACTCACAATCACTGCGCCGGGATCGGCCACGCCAGGGCAACCGGCTTCTGACAGTACGCCCGCATTGCGTTTGCGCTCCATAAGTTCCTGAATCTGACGGCGCGTGTCGGCAGGGGGCGTGTCCTTGTTAAGGTCGAAAAACGTTGTTTCGTCAATGATACGGCTGGTTTTTAGGCCCGTAATGAACCGGCGGGCGGTGCGCACATTCTCCACGAAATACGCATCGGTTTTCTCGATTACGTCACGAATAGGAGATGGCAGGACCAGTTCAGCCGTATCGTCGGCGAGGGGGGTAGGGATGAGGTAGAGTGTGGGCATACTTTGTTATGGTGACCGGTCCGCCGACGCGGAAGGAAGCATCTCGCGTCGATGTAATGAAAATGGTAGCCTGGCGAAGATGCTTCCTTCGTCAGTATGACAAATTAAGTGTTTAAAAAACTCATTAAACTCGCCACGAACTCGTCCGGTTTTTGGGCGTGTACCCAGTGGCTGGCTCCCTGAATGGTCTCGATGATGGCGTTGGGGAAGATGCGTTTGATGGCCGGGATGTCTTCGTCCAGAATATACGGCGATTCGCTGCCGCGCATGAATAGCGTAGGCTCCGTTACGATGCGCGGGTTGGTCAGTTCGTCGCCGATGCCGTGCACTTCGCGCTCGATTACAGGCAGATTGAGCCGCCATGTAAACTGTTCCTGCTCGTTGCGGTACAGATTTTTGAGCAGAAACTGCCGCACCGGAAGTATCGACTCGTACTGACTCAGGATTTTATCGGCTTCACTGCGGGTTTTGAGACTGGCTAAGTTAATGGCATTCAGTCCGCGAATAATGTCAGCGTGATGGACCGGGTAAAACTTCGGCGCAATATCAACCACAACGAGTTTGCTGAAATCGACTGACTGGCCTGTGTTGGGGAAATCCATAGCGTACTGCATCACCGTCTTGCCGCCCATGGAGTGGCCCAGCAAAACCGGTTTTTCGAGTTGCTGATCAAGTAGAAACTCATGCAGATCAGCCGCCATGCCCGTGTAGTCATGCGTATCACTTCGGGGTGACTGCCCGTGGTTGCGCTGATCGATTGACAGGACACGGTAGCCGTGTTCGGCAATGGTTTTGCTAATTGTAAACCAGTTGTCTGACGAGCCAAAAACGCCGTGTATGAGCACAATGGCCGGGTCGGTGGAGTTGCCAACTTCTCTGAAGTATAGTTTCATGGTATGAATTGCGAATGAGTGAATGATAGAATGAATGAATAAGCTGACGCGAGAATAGTTGACCGATCCGCTGGCGCGTACAGTTTATTTATTCACTCATTCTATCATTCAAAATTCACTCATTAATTTACGTACACCACACTCTCCCGTTTTGCCACCAGTTCGCCGAAGGAATGAAGCGTCAGGCCGTTTTCGGCAGCAACGCGTTCAAACTCCTCGGTGCTGTGGGGCTCAATGGCGATGAGTAGCCCACCCGACGTTTGTGGGTCGGCCAGGACGTAGCGTTGGGTTTCGGTAAGTTCGCTGATTTTGTGGCCGTAGCTATCCCAGTTGCGCACCGTGCCGCCGGGATAGCTCTTTTGGGCCAGGTACGCTTCCACAACGGATAATTTTGGTACGTCGGCATAGTCAATAACCGCGCTCAGGCCGGAGCCTTCGGCCATTTCGGTGAGGTGACCCAGCAGACCGAACCCCGTTACGTCGGTCAGTGCTTTGACATAGGGTAACTTACCCAGCACCGTGCCAAAGCGGTTGAGCTGCGCCATTTGGGCCGGGGCCATAGTGGCGTGTTCAGGCTGGAGAATACCTTTTTTCTGTGCGGTGGTCAGAATACCGACGCCCAGTGGTTTAGTCAGATAGAGTTTGCAGCCTACCGTGGCCGTGTTGTTCTGTTTGAGATGGTCGATGCGCACCTTACCCGTCACGGCTAGTCCAAAAATAGGCTCCGGCGAGTCGATACTATGGCCACCTGCCAGCGGAATGCCTGCTTCCTGACAGATGCTTCGCGCGCCTTCCATCACCTGCCCGGCCACTTCGGGTGGCAGCTTATCCAGCGGCCAGCCCAGAATGGCGATAGCCATGATGGGTTCGCCCCCCATTGCATATACGTCGCTGATGGCGTTGGCCGACGCGATGCGCCCAAAATCGAAAGCATCGTCCACGATAGGCATGAAAAAATCGGTGGTGCTGATGATGGCTTCGCCATTGCCGAGGTCCATCACGGCGGCATCGTCGCGCGAGTCGTTGCCCACGAGCAGGCTTTCGTAACGGGGCTGGGAGGCCGTAGCGTTGCTATGCAGTATTCTGTCTAAAATCTTCGGCGATATTTTGCAGCCGCAGCCCGCGCCGTGGCTGTACTGGGTAAGTTTAATCGGGGCAGATTCGGTTTGTGTCATGTATAAACAGCGTCTTCGGTCTGTGTGTAATCCTGTACAATACGCCCACTGGCTTTGGAAGGTTCGATCTCACGGATACCCCTGCTGAAATGGATACCTGTGCTTAACAAAAACATAACATATCAGAATGGCATCCAAAGTGGCTATTTTTGGCCTATTCCGTGATATATGACCGCTTCCTGTTGCGGGCTGGTACTTTTTTAAGAATATTGGTCTTGTGGTCAGCCGATAAAAGCCCATCTTTGCGGCTAAATTGAAGGGTACTACAGGCTAGTGCACTTCACAACAAATAGAAATCAAACAAACACAACTATGTTCAAAAAACTACTGAATGTCAGAGCAACCCTCGCGTTGCTTGGTAGTATGCTGTTAGCGGTTCTCGGCGGAAGCGGAGCCATGGCGCAGGTAACGTCGTCGGCTATCAACGGCTTTGTTACCGACTCAAAAGGAGAAGGTCTGCCCGGCGCTACGGTCGTGGCTATTCACCAGCCATCGGGTACGCGCTACGGTGCCGTTACCAACACGGCGGGTGTTTATAATATGCCAAATGTTCGGGTTGGTGGCCCGTATGCCATTACGGTATCGTATGTGGGTTTCAAGGAGCAGGTTAAACAGGACCTCTTTGCCGCCCTTGGGACAACGGCCAACGCCAATTTCAAACTGGCCGACGAAGGTACCAATCTGAGTGAAGTGGTAGTAAGTGGGAGCCGGAGTGATATTTTTAGTTCGGACCGCACGGGGGCAGCCGCTTCATTTGGTCGGGAAACAATCAACACCACGCCAACCATTGGCCGGACGCTGAACGACATTACCAAATACAACGCATATGGTAACGGACAGTCGTTTGCTGGTCAGGATGCCCGTTTTAATAACGTCACTATCGACGGGTCAGTGTTCAACAACGGTTTTGGTCTGGGTAGCTCGGCGCAGGCGGGTGGACGAACGGGTACGACGGCGGTTTCGCTGGACGCCTTGGATCAGATTCAGATCAACGTGGCTCCCTTCGATGTGCGGCAGTCAGGATTCACGGGGGCGGGTATCAACGCCGTAACGCGTTCAGGTACCAACGAATTTTCGGGATCGGCCTACACGCTGTTCCGCAACAACGGATCGGTTGGTAGCAAAGCCAACGGTATTGAACTGCTGCCCAAGCCTAACATCAACGAAACTACCTACGGTTTTCGGCTCGGTGGTCCCATTATCAAAAACAAGCTGTTCTTTTTTATTAATGGAGAGCAGTTCAAAAGCAGTACTCCTGCCCTGCAATGGTCGCTGAACCGCCCTGGTGCAACGGGTAATGTGTCGCGCGTGACGGAGACCGATTTGCAGGACTTGAGTCAGTTCTTGCAGACAAACTTTAGTCGTGATCTGGGCGCGCTCGACGGCTACAACAGCGACGTAAAAAGTATAAAAGGTCTTATTCGTCTTGATTACAACATTAACGACAACAATAAACTATCGGTCCGGTACTCGCACCACGACTCGGAGTCATACCAGCTTATTAGTAACAGTAATAGTAGTAACACGGCTGGTAATGGCAACCGGAACAACCGGGTAGAAGCCATCTCTGCTAAGAATACCGGCTACATCATTGCTGACAACACCCGCTCGATTGCGGCTGAACTGACCTCAAACTTTGGTGGTAAGGCTGCCAATGACCTGATCGTTACGTATAACAAGCAAATCGAAGACCGGACTTATCAGACAGGGTTGTTTCCAACGGTCGATATTTTGCAGGGTGGCAGCACCTACACCTCGATTGGTTTTGATCCGTTTACGCCGAATAACAAGTTGAACTACTCGACTTTTAATATCACCAATAACGTTAGCTACTTTGCCGGTAAGCATACGCTCACGTTGGGTGGGGTATATGAGCGCTTTATCTCGAATAACGTGTTCTTCCCGACATCGAATGGTTCGTACGTTTATAATTCGATTGCCGACTTCAAAACAGCCGCTCTAGCGTCGATTAGCAATCCTAACAGCCTGACCTCGCCGGTATCGGTAGCCCGTTACAACCTGCGGTATTCGCTGCTGCCCGGCGGTGGCGAACCCCTGCAAACGTTGAAGCGCAACTTGTATAGTGCGTATATACAGGATGAATTCCAGGCGAGTCAGAACTTCAAAGTAACGCTGGGCATTCGGGGCGACGTGTTTGCCTATGATGATGCAACGGCTAAGGATTTTAACAATCCTGTTGTGGCTGGTCTGACGTTCCGTGACGAAAATGGTAGTCCTTATAAAGTCTCTACGGGTTCGTATCCCAAGCCCAAGCTGTTGCTGTCGCCACGCATAGGGTTTAACTACGATGTGTTTGGCGATAAGAGTACGCAGATTCGGGGGGGGAGTGGCCTGTTTGTATCGCGTATCCCGGAGGTTCTAATTTCCAATCAGTTAGGTAATAATGGAGTAAATACGGCGGTTATCAACATAACCAACACACGCGATTACCCCTTCACAACCGACCCCAGCCGCTTTATTCCAGCAACGGGGCCCGATATCACCAAACTGCCACCTTACGTTATCAACGCATCGGACGATGATCTGAAATACCCGCAAATCTGGAAAAGTGACATTGCCATCGACCAGAAATTGCCGTTTGGTTTAGTGGGTACGCTTGAGTTTATCTATAACAGTAATATCAACGCACTACGCTACATTGACGCTAACCTGAAAGCTCCAACCCGTACGCTAAGCGGACCTGACACCCGCGATCTGTTCCCGGCCTTCGGCGTCGCGAGTACGGGTTCCGGTGCTGCCAATACAGTGAACATAGCCCGGTATTATAATACAGCCGTTACCAACGTGTTTGTACTGAAAAACACGAAACTGGGCAACTCGTATGTAGCCGTAGCTAAACTTGAAAAGCCAGCAACACGCGGACTGGGCGGTTTTGTATCTTATACCTACGGGCAGGCCCGTGACATTGCTTTTGTTGGAAGCACGGTACAGGCTAACATTCCTACAACGTTTGGCCAAAACTACCTTGGCCTGTCGTATTCGGACAATGACCTGCGCCATCGGATTGTGGGTTTGGTTAACTACCGGCTCAACTACGGCGGTCAGTTTGGTGGATCGACGGTATTCACACTCGGTGTAACCTCGGCCAGTGGGAGTAAAATTTCGTACACATACAATCAGGACGTGAACTTCGACGGGCAAAATTCCAACGATCTTCTTTACGTACCGCGTACCGCTTCTGAACTCACCTTCAGTCCGCTGGTAGTGGGTTCAGGTACCAGTGCCGTGACCTACTCGCCAGAGCAGCAGCAGGCCGCTTTCGATGCTTACGTTAACAATAACGATTACCTGAAAACGCGCCGGGGCCAGTATGCTGAACGGAACGGTGGACAGTTTCCCTGGTTAACTCGCTTTGACTTCACGGCCATTCAGGAATTCTATGTACGGGTGGGTGAAAATGGTAAAAAGAACACCATTCAACTACGAGCTGACATCTTGAACGTGGGCAATATGCTCAATAACAGTTCGGGACTAGGTAATGTAGCCACAACGTTCAACCCATTGGCCCTGGCCAGCGTAAGTGCCGCCGGTGTACCATCGTATCGTCTGGCTACTCAGGTTGTAACGGCAGCAGATGGTACGAACAATACCATTCTCCTGCGCGATTCATTTGTGCCAAGCATTAACGTTAACAATGTATGGCAGTTGCAGATTGGTCTGCGGTATATTTTCAACTAAGCTGAGTTTGTCAATTACGAAAATGCCCCGGCCAGCTTGGTCGGGGCATTTTTTATGTTAACGAGCGACTGCCTTTGCAAACTGGGAATCAGATTCCTGATCTGCAACGATGTCAATTCAGGAGATGGTCTGCGCTACGTCATTGCTCTTCCTGGGGTAAAGCTGATCGACGCCCGCCTGATAGCCCATAACGATGAGCCGCCCGATGTCGTCGGAGGTGAAACTAATGTAATATTACTGATCGGAATCCTGGCGGGTCGATAAAAAAGCGACAATCTCGATCTCATCCATTTCTATCCGATAATAAAGGATTGCGCGCTTGTTCACGACGCATTCCCGAAGCCCCGGCCGTTTTTCCGAACGGCGGTACATCTCTGGCATCTGACCAATCAAAGCCAGTTTATCCGCAACAAGTGCAAGGAAATCCGTCTTTACGCGCTGTGACCAGCGTTCACCTAAGTAAGCGGCCAGCTCTTCCAGTTGCTTCTCAGCTTCGGCAGAGAAAAAGACGTTCATTCGGCAAGTCGCTTTAGTACGTCAGCGGCTGGTTTTCTTCGGCCAGCAATCAGATCAGTCAGACCCCTATCAACAGAGGCTTGCTGACTGATGGACAGGTCATTCCAAAAATCGCCGGATGGTTGATTGGCTTCCCGGGCCAGCAGCGTCAAATGCGCTTGCAATACCGTATCATCGTCAATACGATCAATTAGCTGGTGCAGGCTACTGCGGAGTTCAATGGTACTCATGGCTATTGCTGGTTGTTCAGTAAACATAACGCAAAAAATGATTCAGGAGGTCGCTGGCTGTGCCTGTTCAACGCCATTGCTCTTCCTGGGGTAAAGCTGATCGACGCCCGCCTGATAGCCCATAACGATGAGCCGCCCGATGTCGTCGGAAGTGAACTGCATCAGGTCGAGGTGGAGCGGTTCTGTAGGGCGGATGATGGTCAGGGGGAGACTGCGCCCGTGGAAGTGTTCGCGTTCGGCGTAGCGCTGGGCCCAGGCAATGTCGTTATTAACCAGTTGATTAACCGTGATGTCTTTGACCCGGTCCATGAGATTGAGTAGGTTACGGTAATTGAAGTTCTCGTTATAAATCTTTTTGGAGTGGCAGGCAATACAGGCAATATTGTCCGCTCCGTCTTCAATAGCCACGCGTAGCGGAGCAACCTCGCGCAGGCCACCGTCCAGGAAGGCCCGCCGATGGTCGCCCGTAATCTGTACGGCGGGCATTAAAAACGGAATCGAACTACTGGCAAACAGGTAATCCAGAAAGTCAGGATCATGGGCGTCGGCATAAAGCATATCGCCCCCAATAATATCGACCGCCCCTACTTTTACGGTTACCGGCCCAGCCCTGATGGCATCAACATCCACATTGTCCCGAATGATTTTCTGGATGGGTGAATTGTCGAGCAGCCCATCAAATCGGCTGAATATCGTACTGACGCCCATGCGAAACCGCGACCGGATTACGGCCACGTCTTCGGGTTTGGTGATGTTCCGAATCCAGAACTCGATCAATGCTTTGCCCACAACGGGCCAGTCAACGGCTCCGGTGGCAGCTTGCTGGCGGGCGGCTTCGGAGGCCATAAATGTAGCGTTCAAACTCCCTGCCGAGATACCATACAGGTGATTGGGAACAAAACCCGACTCGAACAGGGCTACGGCTGCTCCGGCCTGAAACGCGCCTTTGAGCGAGCCACCGCCCAATACTAAGGCTTTATGGGTTGGATTCGGAACGGGAGCGGTGAGTTGACTGGTGCCGGGTTGCGGATTCGGGGCCGGGGGCGTTGGGTTGCTGATCATGAAGGGAAGAGACGTGAACGGGGCGGAAATTTGCCTTTTTTTAGTGGGCAATCAAAACGAACAGGACGCTTAACCGATTTTGTTGGTAGTGGTTTCATCCCGACTTTTGCAGTCCACGATTTCCAGAGAAATGCCCATCACCGTCGCTGACATTCAGGCCCCGATTGCTGCCGAAATGAACTTATTCGAGCATAAGTTTCGGGATATGATGAAAAGCGATGTAATGCTGCTCGACCAGATCATGAATTATATCGTGAAACGGAAAGGCAAGCAACTCCGGCCCATGTTCGTATTTCTGACGGCGGGCGTTTGCGGGCAAATTACCGAAGCTACCTACCGGGGCGCGTCGCTTATCGAACTGCTTCATACAGCCACACTGGTGCATGACGACGTAGTGGACGAATCCAACTACCGGCGCGGCTTTTTCTCGATCAACGCCCTCTGGAAAAACAAAGTAGCCGTGCTGGTGGGCGATTACCTGCTCTCGCGCGGACTGCTGCTCTCGGTCGATAACGGCGATTTCGAACTGCTCCAGATCGTTTCAACCGCCGTACGCGAACTGAGTGAGGGCGAGTTACTTCAGATTCAGAAAGCCCGCCGGCTGGATATTGACGAGCCGGTTTATTATGAGATCATCCGCCAAAAAACGGCATCGCTCATTGCCGCTTGTTGCGCGGTAGGCGCCCGCTCGGCCAACGCTGATAAAGCCGTAGTTGAACAGGCGCGTACCTTCGGTGAGAAAGTGGGTATTGCGTTTCAGATCAAAGACGACCTCTTCGACTACGGTACTGCCGAAGTGGGTAAGCCACTGGGTATTGATATTAAGGAGAAGAAGATGACGCTGCCACTGATCTACGCCCTGAACAAAGCGGGCTTTTTCGAGAAACGCAGGATCATCAATATCGTGAAAAACGAAAGCAATAACCCGAAAAAAGTAGCAGAGGTGATTGATTTTGTGAAGCAGTCGGGTGGTATTGCCTACGCCACCGAAGCCATGAACCACTACGTAGCCGAAGCCCAGGACCTCCTCAATGCCTTTCCTGATTCGGAATACCGGCAGTCGCTGCACCAACTCGTGCAGTACACTATTGACCGCAGCAAATGAGGTATCCCGGTTTTTGGGTTTCAATGTACGGTTGCCGTTATTGACCTAACTAACGCTGTTCTGTTATGACCTTCGACTGGATTGTGAGTGCCTGTATTGGCGTGGGGCTGGCGGCCTGTTGCGGCTTCCGGGTATTTATTCCGCTGCTCATGGCGAGTGTGGCTACCAAGCTCGGCATCATCGGTATCGTAGCAGGTTTCGAGTGGCTCGGCGACTGGCCCGCCCTGCTGGGGCTGGTGGTGGCTACCGTCTTCGAGATTGGTGCCTACTACATTCCGTGGCTCGACAACCTGCTCGATACGGTGGCCGGACCGGCGTCTATTCTGGCTGGAACGCTGCTGAGTGCGTCGTTTCTGCACATCGACAATCCGTTGTTGCAGTGGGGGCTGGGGCTGATGCTGGGTGGAGGTAGCGCGGGTATCATTCAGGCCGGTACGAGTCTGCTCAGGCTGGGTTCTACGGCCACAACGGGCGGG
>Ga0123337_10002771_pt1 | contig 19526 bp, 22 predicted proteins | sample frozenSSSSmetaG_FD_89792 | JGI IMG/M metagenome (GOLD analysis project Ga0123337, IMG submission 89792) | Glacier valley bacterial and archeal communities from Borup Fiord, Nunavut, Canada, to study Microbial Dark Matter (Phase II) -... | ecosystem: Environmental > Aquatic > Freshwater > Ice >... | reverse complement strand
TGCCATAAACTATCATCTCCAGATTCAATGGTTGAAGTTAAAGTAGGAGATATTTTTGATGAGAAAGGTCATATTGTAATAGGCACTAATGATGTTTTTGATACTGAATTAGGAGAGATAATTAAACCTTCAAGTGTTCAAGGACAGTTTTTAACCAAAGTTTATGCAAATGATATTGCAAGACTAGACGCGGATATTGAAACAGCACTTGAACCGTTAAGTAATCTATGTAAAGAAGAAACTAACAAAAAGCGAGGTAAAACTGGTCGATATCCAATTGGTACAGCTATAACGCTTGGTACACACGATAAACGTTATTTTTTAACTGCCTATGGTTATATGAATAATGATATAACTGTGCAATCTTCTTCTGAATATATTCTGCAATCTCTTAACAATCTTTGGAAAGAAATCCGCCTCAAAGGTCATAGCGAAAATGTAACCATTCCAATCATCGGCTCCGACTTGGCTCGTACTGGTTTACCAAGGATGGCATTAGCTAAGTTAATTATAGAAGCTTTCGTTATAGCATCTAAAGAAAAGTTTATAACCAAAAAATTAACAGTAATGATATATCCCAAAGATTTAGATTCTATAGATTTATATAAGTTAGAGGACTTTTTAGAATCAGCTTGCTTTTAGAATACTAACTATAATATAGCGGTTATCGATTGGATGAGAACACCAAAATCCTTGCTGTCAAATCATTTCAGCAAAGTTTTTGTATCTCACTCAACTGCACACCGCTATATAACCTTTCTAATTATAAAGTACATTTACCTTTTACCTCTAATGTTTTTGGCTCTTGATTTGCGTAAATATTCTGCATCTTTCCACTAAAATCAATTGATACAACATTTTGATTAAGACTGATGTTAAATTTTAATATATGCTCAACTATATTTTTGCTTTTCAAAAGATGTACTGCTGCCAGTCGCGCATTGATTAAAAACATTTTTGGCTTATTCTTCCACTTCTTCCATATATCGCTAAAAATAAATTTTTCCAGCTTTGTTGAATAGCTACTTCCTGTAAGCATATAATTCAGCATAGGATTATTGGCTTGATTTTGATTATCCTGAATTTCATTTAATAGTAAAAAACGTATTTGTAGCTCGGCAATTTGCTCTGTACTGTAGTTGTTATAACTAGCTATATTATAATTGTTAGATTGTTGTATTGGTTTCAATGTAACTATGCAGGAAGTTTTGCCTTTGATAGAATCAGTTTCAATACTCTCCACTTGTACCATAGATGCATCATTTTGGTAGCTATAAGAAACAAGCCTGTTACCGTAGCGATGGTTGGTTTGTAGGTATCGTAGATTAGTTTCCTGTTCTGAATTTATAATCGGTATGTTAAGAATCAGCTTTCTATTAACATCCTGAAAAACTGATTTAGTTTCAAACAAATTGTCATCAAGTAAAACCCAAGCACCAGAAGTACTTATACTTTTGCTATTATTAGTTTTTGGTTTAGCAGTGGTTTTACTTTTGTTAGTGGCAGATTTTATTTCTTTTATTGGCTTACTGGAAATTAAACTTGCTTGATTAGAATTATTCGCTACCTTTGCTTTATCTATAGGCTCTTTTTTCTTGGGTGAAACAGTCTTAGTTTTTGAAGTAGTACTACTCTTCCTGGTTTTTTTATTACTATAATCATTCAACCATAGAGTAAGTTGATCGTGTAACTGACTTTTAAAATTAGAAGGGTTTTTATAGTCTCTGAATAAACCGTACCTATTATTTATATACCTAGTTCTAAATCCCTTTACTTTCGCCTGCTGCTGTTTATCTTCCTTCTTCTTTACATCTTGCTTCATTGAGCCAGAATAAAACCATATATCAGGCTTACCTCTTTCCTTGTGAGCTTTTCTAGCTAGTGTAAACTCCTCAACTGTTCCAGATGCATGACGCTTAGTAGGACTTCCAAAGCGGTCTTTCATAATTAGGATAAATAAATCATATTCATCCATTTTGCCTATCTGCTCGTTGATAATTGCCTGACCGTCTTTACCGTATCCAGGATATGCATTTTCAGAACATTTTACTTCTAGTCTTACATTTTTATCTTGAGCTACAGTACGATTAATTGTTGCGACGACTTCTTTAACATAATTTCTTTCCGTCTGTACATCGCCTGGAGAAGCTAGAAAAATTTTTATTAGTTCTACTGTTTTCATAGATACTTCGCTAGTAGGAAAATTGCTTATTTACGGATTAATTTGGTTTATTCTCTAGTTTAGTTTTAACGGTTATAGCTTGCCCGTCAAGTCTTCCTTATTTAGCTCAATTAGTCTAATTTTAGTGTAAATATCCAGTACTTGTTTAGACTCTCTCGTCAACTGTGGCGATCGCAGATAAATTGTCACTTAAAGGAAAAGATGGCCGGAATTAAAGGATAAAGTGGCCGCCCTAAAAACCTGGAATGCTTATTTTTGCGTCGCCCTACTTTCGCCATACTTTACAAGCGATCGCATTCAATCTTTTCAAATACCCTTCCGCTTTAGGTTCTGTTCTGCGGCCATTTTTGGCTTTAAAAACGGTCACTTTATCCTTTAAGTTACACAAGGTAACGTAATTTCATACCTTTGGGGCAATCAAAAACCTAATTTTATGAATCAGATAATGACCGTGTGTTTTAAATTTGAATTATAGCGTGACCAAAAGTTTCATTTTATGGATTTTGTAAAAAACGCCGCTCAAGACACATGAAAATACCATAATTTTTCAACTTTCGGTCAAAACATGGTTTAAAATGTCCAAAATATGATTCAAAAATATGTTTTACCAAAAATTGAGTGATGAAGCGATGGAGAGCATAGCTTGACTGATATTGTGCCAGTCAATTTCTAATTGTCGCGTGTTATGGGACAATACCTCCAGGAATATGCTGCGAATAGTTTCCGCGTCGGCTCCTTGATAAACCTTGTCGCCGATATGCATATCCTTCCCCTCACCAATACTGACGTTGTACTTCCCCAACTGCACAACATTTAGACAAGGCAAAGTTAAGAAAGGTTTTAAGAAGTCAATTTTTCAGGTTTTGGTGTGCCTTATTATAGCAGACGGCGGTAGTCTACTATCCTACCCGCCCCAGTAAAGCAATTGAGACTTCTGGATTCTTCTTTAACGCTAGCCGCAGCCGCGATCGCATTTAGACATAAATTACAAAATATAATCTTTAAGCGCGAGCTTCTTCCCACGAGAAGAATAATTGAGAATGTATCGCTAAGATGCAGAAACCACCCATGCCGAAAAACTGGATTATTAAAGTAGACAACTATTTCCATGCAAACCCCAATTGCATCATCGCCACCGCCCATGTGGACACGTTTCCCACAAACCTACCCCTAGAACCCAACATCCGAGAACCTAACCGCAAAAGTGCGACATACCGACAAATCTTTGACTCTGTGACGACTCAACCAGAAAAATTCTTCTCTCGTCACAGTGGAATCGTTCTGTCAGCCAATAAAGTTAAGCCTAGCAAAAACAAAACCGAACTGGAGTTAGAAGTCTTAGAAGCTAGCGAGGGGGGTAGCGATGGCATTATCAATGGAGGTCACACAGTTTTAGCTTTTGAAAGTGCTAAAAATTACAAATATGACCTCAGCCTCGCCAGAGTCAAAGTTACCATCCACATTGGCCTCCAGGAAGAGGAGGCTAAAGATATCGCTCTCGCATCCAATACCACATCGCCAGTGGATTCTCGCTCCAAAGTCAACGCCAGGGGAGATTACAAATTTATCAAGCAGTATTTAGCCCAGTTAGAAAGAGCAGAAGATAGAAAATTTAGAATAGCCTATTACCAAAACCAAAGCGGCGCTCCTAGAAATGCCCAGTGTAATGTTAACCACTTGTTCAAGCTGATCAACTGCCTCGACAGAAATAGATACAATCCCGACGGCAATAAACGAAGCAAGCACCCTACAGGTACGAATACCCCAAGCCAAATCACAGACACTGAGAGGGAAAGATTAACTGCACTTTTGCCTCTACTTCCCAAAGCTCTGTGGATTGAGCAAAGACTGTACGAAATCATCCAAGAACATATCAGCAACCCCAGAAGAAAGGGTGTCAATGATTTAGCATCAATTGATACACGCAAAAGTACCCTTCTCCCCGACAGCAAGTACTCGTTTGGGTTTGGTGCGCCAACTGACCTGGCACTACCCATAATTGCATCCTATCGGGTATTCCTAGACCAAGAATATAACTGGATTATTCCTTTTGACGAATTCGCCGAAAACTTTCTCCAACACCTGTGGGGTAACTATTACCGTAAATACTTGATATCGGAGAAAACAGCAGGAAATACAGTGGGGACTAAAATTTGTCGCAATCAAGAAATTTGGGAAAGTCTGTACATTTCGGCCCAAAGTTATTTAAACCAACATTTGGTGAAAATTGTCAATTCCGCCAAGCGTGAAGAATTAACGCTCACACAAGGCTAAAATCTCCACTAAATAATTACAGCAGATTTCAAGTCAGGTGAACTACACCAAGTGTTCTGCTGCGGGGACACCTGGTGCTTTCAAGCATAGAAGAAAGGCGCAGGCGAATTTATTCTCTACGAGACGCTGCGCGTTAAGCGTAGCTATGCCGCAGGCTTTACGCCGTCCCCATTCTTCAATTCCCATGCTTAAGTTAACGGTAGTTCAGCACCGGAGTCTTCCCCAAAAAGCCAGTCGCTATCACTATCAGCATTACCTTCGCCATCCACTTGAAGATTTAAAGAAGGCACCAACTGTTCAATTTGGCTTTCAAGCCGGGAGAGCGCCAGCGCCAAAGAAGCAAGTTGCTCCCTATCCTTCTTAATTTCATTTGAAATCCCCACCCGCAATTGATTTAACCGTTCCTGGAGCGTATGCACTTCCGTTTTGGTCGCAGAAGGAATACTCACTTTCTCTGACAGGGCGGCGATTTGAGCTTTCAAAGCTTCAATTTCGGCAGCAGTTGCACTATCTGCATCATCTGGACTCTCTTCAAAGAGTGCATTTCTAATACAATCCAGCACAAACTCTTTAAAAGTTAAGCGCAAATCCTCAGCACGCTGCTTGGCCTGCTTCACCAACTCCCGGTCTTCTTCTGACAGAAGTTTTATATTTATCTGCGGATATTCCACCAGTCCCTCGCGCTTTTGTTGTGGAGAAGTGATTTCTAACCAGTTCTTTAACCATTTGCTTCGAGTTCTAATATTTACTCACTCCCCCTACCTCTCTATCTCCCACTACTATCATCGCATACAGGATATCCGCGTATATACGATATAGATGATTCTAGATGGGCAATTTGATTGTCTCCTAGAAACAACTATCATAAAGATACCGGGAATTGTTATTCTCGGCATCATAATCATCAGTGGGGGTTGGGGATTTATCTTATGGAAAATTTACCCGTATTAAGCGTGGAATCACTTGCTGTGGAGATGGTGACTCTGCCGCTTGATGAAGCCCGGGTTGCGCTTGTGGATTATTATTTTCCCAACCGCCAGAGAATTAATTCGACGGAGCAGCTAATTGAGCTATGGGTACATTCTGTCACTATTAAAAGCGACCAAACGCGACGGGCATATCGGCAAATTGGTTATGAGCTTGCTGATTATATGCAGTCGCGGTTTGGGATATCTGATTTGAGGATGGTGACGTTATTCCATCTACACGCTTATCTGGCTTGGCTAAAGGATGAAAAGCCAGTACGGGGACAGAAAAATACTTATGGAATTAGTAAAAATACTGCGGCTAAATACACGGCGGCGATTAAAAGTTTGTGGGAGTGGGGTACTAGAGCTTCTATTGGTTATTTTGCTATCGACTTGGGCAAGGACTTAAGTATCCAATGGGACGATAAGCTCGCAGAGCGCATTTTGTCGGAACGCGAGATTGCTAAGTTGGAAAAAGCGGCGATTGAAGTAGATTTGCAACACAACACTAATAAGATGCATTGGCTGCTGTTGACTCTCGTCTTTTACAGTGGGGTGAGGGCGGGAGAAATTGCGCGGCAAACTTCTGATTATGGTAAGCGCATAGTTACACCGGGGTTATTTTGGCGGCAGTTTCGGGAGGATGGAGATTGTCTGTTATTAACTGTGACGGGGAAACGAAATAAAACCAGAACCATTAGTCTCGATCCGGAGACGAGTGCGGTGCTACTGGATTACCGTGGGAATGCAAGCAATGATGAGCCGGTGTTTCCTAGTCCCAGTCGGCGGGATAGAGGTAAACCTCTAAGCGATCGCGGATTGCGGTTGATGATGGCGGAAATTTCTGCTTTTGCGGGAATTAAGTTCAGCGCCCATTTTCTGCGCCACACTCATGCGACGCTGGCTAAGAAAAATGGAGCTTCTGATTTTGACTTGCAAGCAGATTTGGGCCATGCTTCTCCGGCGACAACTGCAAAGTACATTCACCACGTTGGGCGTGTTGGGACTTCTCACGCACTGCGTAAAAAAAGCAAACATCGGTAAAAAAGCAATCGCCACCGAAAAGAGCGGGTACGCCATCGCGCTCATGCGCTCCAAAATGATAGTGTCAAGGTAGTTATCAAGATGGATGACGCGCTTATTCGGTCGTGTCCAGTCCCGGTTAACCTAGATAGTACCTAGACATGAGCCAAACAGGGAAAAACAAGAAACTGGCATCTTTTAACTGCGACCAAAAGATGTGGGAGCAGTTTATCGCCCGTTGTAAGTCGAAAGGGACGACGGCAACAGCCACGCTCACCCAATTTATCGAACTCTACCTAGATGATATAGATAACCTTGATGCAATTGGTGGCGATAATTTAGATAAACGCTTGGACTCTAAGATTAAGGCAAGTGTTGAGGAGTACTTAGTTACTAGTAACAATAGTAACAGCAGTTCTACGAATGAAACGATATTAGCTATTTGCTCACGACTTGATAAGCTGGAGTCACAGTTTTCAAGTGAATCTAGCAACGAAACCGGAGCAATCCATAATCTCGCCGATTTAGAACAAAAAATTGAGGGGATAACAGCCCGAATGACACAGTTTACCGAGGCGATTATTAAAATTCAAAATCATCTCAACAACCAACAAGGGCGGGGCAAGAAATCGTACTACAACAATTCATCCTATCAAGGGCATACTCCCCGAATCCAACCATTAACCGAAGAAGGTTTAGCTTCAAGACTTGGTTTAGCGATAGAAACTGTACGCGAACAGCGAATTAAGCTGCACCCACCGCTTTTTGTGGCATGGTGCAAGGGCAAGGATAGATCGGGTATGGGGTGGGAATTTAACGAAAATACTGGATTATATCATCCGGTAAGTTAGTATTTTTATTGTTTTCAAGAATTTCTGAATTTACACTGATTCGCTCGCCTAGCGATCGCAGATAAGAGAAAGAGCGCAATTATTATTTTGGCAGCAAGGTAAAATATATTGAAAACGCTTTTTTATCCTTTCAGATGATGCTGTGCTTGCTGGTTGGCATAAAGCTATTGATATACGCATTCACATTTACTCTTTTATCTACCAGTCAAATAGCAGTCACAAGCTTTAATAATCAGTTGACAATTAGGAGCTTTAGGTGCAGCGAAAAATCGAGTTAAAAAGGGGTGTTGATAATACATCTGTTGAAGCCTATTTGGTAGATTTAGTCCAAAGACATGTTGATGATTATGTCAATTATTGGGTAGAAAGCTTAAGGTTATTTAGTCAAGAAGATAAATACTGGGATTGGATCTTCAAATTAAGATATATTGACAATCAAGAAAATCTTGAAGGTTACGCAGTTGAGTGCGAAAACAAAACTCAAGGATTAATGATAATAGAAACACAAATGCACGGTTCTCGGTTAAATGTTGGTAAGAGGCTAGTTTATGTTGATGGCATTGCCACTGCCCCTACTAACCGAATCGAGATTCAACGTCCGCCTCAATTCAAAGGTGTTGGTCAAGCACTATTAAATTTCGCAAGAATTAGAAGTGTTGAGTTAGGTTATGAAGGTAGAATTGGGTTGCATTCCTTACCAAGGTCTGAAGGATTTTACGAAAAACAAAACATGTTGAACTGCGGTTCGGAAGAAGAATATGATAATTTAGTCTATTTTGAGTATGGTGTATTGAGACGAAGATAAAGGCTGATCCGGGTAAAAATCTATGAATCATCAACAGCAAAAGGATAATTCTGAGGCAAACGAGTCAATAATAACCCAAGAAGCTATAGATTTACTTTTTGGTGAAGGATGGCTCGAAGAGGCTGTTTGCATCGAAGATGAAGCAAATTGCACGATTGGCGCTGGTTTGGATTGGGGTAATGCATTACCACCTTTAATGCTCAACCTTCCTTTATTTGGTCGCCTATCAACGCTGCGTGTATCTCTCAACCGCGAAGTCAGGCTAATAATTGAAACATGGGATTTAGGTATAGGTACAACTTCTGCAACAGAGACTGCAAGGACACGTATTAAAGAGCGGTTGCTATCTCCTACGCCTGAGTTAATACCTCACTTGGAAGCTACTTTGTTGCAAGATGATTTATACGGTGAAGAGTTTATATCTAACCGCGAAGCTCTTAAATCGCTACTTGCAGTAGTTCTTACTGATGCTGATAGAGAAGAAATTGCAGAGAAGGCTGCTAATTCAATACGCACACAAGTTATGTCACAGGTGAATTTTTCCGGAAAACTTTCTGCGTAAATATAATCACAATAATATCGCGTCAAATTCAATCAAAATTAGTTTTCTGCAACCCAAAAGGAACTGATTGATGACTGGTAAAAACCGCAGTCGCTATTCTTCAAACTGGGATAATATCGCACTTGAGGTCAAATCCAAATCAGACTGGAAATGCACGCGCTGCGGTATGCAATGCTTACGTCCAACTGATAAAGGTCAGCATAGAGTTGAGCTGCTTCCATTCCGTGTTTAGCTCTCACTTCTTGGAGGCGACTAGAACGAGTAATCTTACCAGTAAAGTAGGGTTTTTGACCATTGCTATCACGAATATCTTCTTGCTCTATCAACAGACGAATAAGACGAACCATTGGATTTCCACTTGCTGTTACTTGAGGGGGATTGGGCAATGGTTTGAGACTAGGAAACGAGGGGTAAGAACTCTGTTTAATACTTCTAAAATGACAAAACAGATAGGGGTAATCTGAGTCAAAGGTTTTCCTAATCCATTGCTGTTGTTGTTCAATGACTCGTCTAATCTCACGAGGGGCAGGTAGTCTGTGCCATCGTTCTACCTTATGCTGATAAAACTTGATATACCATTGACCGTTTTCTTCAACTAAACAATCAAAAGCCATCTGACAAATATCTGCTGGACGAGCAGCCGTATATTCTTGCACTAAGTAGTGACGAGCAACAGGAGCAGGGATTTTATCAAGATGCTGTTTAATTCCTTGACGAGTGATTTCATCCAACCAATCCACGTCCTGAATTGTCTGTTTAGGAATATCTCGATGACGAACTAAGCTTAGAGATTCTAATCCGAAAAAATCAAAAAAATCTTTGAGGTTATATAGCTTTTCTCGAATCGTTCGATTACAGTTAGTTTGGTTGATGTCGAGAAAGCTTAAAATTAGTTCCCGGCTAATCTCAGAGAGATTTTGTCCATCAGGGCCAATTTGATGGCACAGGGGATTAGGGCAAACTAAATGCTGGCGATAACCGTGAAACTGAGGTGGAACTTGACAACAAAGTAGGGTCTTAAGGGAGCAATAATTACATCCTAGTTTGAGTTGATGACTTTGCCCATCAGCATAATGAAATTTGCTGATTTGTCCCTGATTACACTGAGGACAGATAAATTCTCCAGAATACTTTTCTGCCCAATTGACTGACAGAGTTCCTTGAAGAGTTTGGTGAATGGAAATTGGTAAATGTTTAAATTTACCAGTCAGGTATGTTACTTGATGACAAAAATCACATCCCAATCTCAGTTTGCAAACAGATCCTTTCGAGTAAGAAAATCTGTTGAGTTGTCCCTGATTGCACTGAGGACAGATAAACTCAAAAGTATTTTAGTAATTTTACTATTTTCAAATCTTCTCAAAAGGAACCATTCAAAGCTTCATTTTCCCGTGGCATATTGACGTTTTGAGCCTTAAAAATGATTTTAAAAGCAATATCTCTGCCTGACTGCTTCAACACTTGCAGATAAGCAACAGCATCATCACGTCGGCGGAATCTTTTCACAACAATATTTTCTTGATTGGGAACATTCCGGACAATACACCACGGTTTTAATTGCTCAGAATAAGTCATATTTTCCTTCTTAAAAATGCTGTAAAATAACCATGCTATGTGCTTTTAAATCGCCAAATTTTACCTTAAACGAGGAGGTATACTCAAAGACAGGTCAAATTGATATTGACAATTAGAATTATGTGTGTATTAGATTGATTTGACAGATATATAGCGTTCCGACTGGAATGAAATATTGTGTACTGAGTCTGAAAACCTTGCAGGGCAAAGCTTTTGTTTTAAAAACCTTTCAGTAATCAAACCGGATTGCTATATGTAGAATAGAAATGTTATTGAGATCAAGGCGAATGAGTCAGACATAGCAATTGCCAAAGTTGTTCGGGAACTTCTTCAAAATGTTCCAGTAAAAAGTCCATGAATGCCAAATGTCGTAAATCATTAGGCTGAGGATAGCGTCTAAACTTACCTTGCTTAAACCAACCTCTGACCGTAGAATCGGAACGACAGCATATTAAGGCAATTTGTTCATAACTCACATCCCATTTGGCATAAAATTCTTCTGGACTCATACCAAATTCCCAGTGACTGTAGAGTGAAATTAGATGAATTTCTCTTGCCCCTAAAGTCCGGGGATTAGACATTGATACACCTCAAATATGTAAATATTTAAACTCATTTATTACATCAGGTATTTGTCAGTTACAGAGTTTATAGACACACAAATAAAACCCAATCAAGCGGGTTTTAAACTCTTGATTCACTCTCAATCTGCGTAAGCAGATATAGTTAAAATAGTTCCTTTATTTATAATGGCTAGAATACCGATTCAGGAATAGCCAGAAATAGTGGATAGGGTGCAATAAGCTTGGGTTAAGCCTTTTTTCTCCCCCTGCTCAAGAACAGCCCGCCCCAACAGATAAATGTCCTTAACTAAACGGTATTGAGATAGGGCGGGGATAGTGCTTCGGATCAAAAACGAAACGCCCTCTAACCACGTTTTTGCACGAGCTATACTGTGAGGAGGGCAATTGAGTTTTTGACAAATCTTCTCAGAATAGCTTGACTGCAAATCTAACTTCAGTCGTACTCCGCAAGTTGGGGTAGTTCACCAGCTATTTGATGTTTTAATATCTAGAACAACTGGAATAGGACTGAGAAACTTTTGGGCAGCAGCAACCATACAATTGTGTAATATATTGCTAACTTGCTCAACTTCAGTCTCTGGACATTCCAGTACAATTTCATCATGCCTTACACAGATGAGTTTTGTTCTGAATTTAGCTAATGGAATTGAAAGTTTTACCATAGCTAATTTGTTGATGTCGGCATTTAAACCTTGTACTGGATGGTTAAATAGCTCTGATAGTCGGGGCTTGTTTACCCATCTCCGTCGTCTATTGGCTAGTGTACGACTTTCCTTAATGCCTTGGATGTATTTACGTTTGATGTTTTCATGCCACTTAGCTATTCCAGGATAAGCTTCAAAGAATCTTTGACTGAAAGCTTTTGCTTGTTCTAATGTCATTGCCACCCCATATTTTACTTGGGCGTAAATTTGGAGTTTGGCAGCGCCCATACCGAAAATCAATCCAAAGTTTATTGCTTTTGCTAATCTGCGGTCTTCTTCAGTCACTTCATTGATATATTTTCCAGTTACTAGAGATGCTGTTAATCGATGTAAGTCAGCCCCCTGGCGATAGACTTGGCACATCTTTGTATCACCACTAAGCCGAGCCATAATTCGTAGTTCTATTTGGGAGTAATCGGCTTTGATAATTTTATAGCCGGGGGCAGCAATGAAGCAGCTACGAGCTGCTTCATCACGGGGAATATTTTGTAGAGGTGGTTTGCGGCAAGAAAATCTACCGGATTTTGCCCCTAATTGATAATAGTTGGGATGAATTCTCCCAGTTTTGGGGTGTATATGCTGGGGTAGTTTCTCGGTAAAAGTGCCGATAATTTTGGATAGACGGCGGTAATCTAGCAATGCTTGAATTATGGGATACTGTGCAGCTAAAGAAACTAATTTACTTTGATTAGTTGAGTTGATTTTAATACCAATAGCTTGTAGAGCAGCCCAGAAATGTTGAATCCTAATACAAAACTTTACATATCTAGCTACACTAACTCTAAAAAGCCTAAAATAGTCAACATGACATCATCTCCTCAAACCAATGAACATAACTGATTTTCTGACACATACAAGATTGTAAATAGCGGAATTTATCTAATAGTGTATGTCCCCATTGTTGTGGGATAGATAATATCTGTAAAATTAGATAAGCTATTAAACTAACGTAAATTTGTATGGTGATACCATTGACGTTCTTAGTAATTAATTTGTCAAGTTTTAAGTGCATCTTTAAAAACTTCCATAACAATTCAACTCCCCAACGTAATCGATAAATATCTCTAATTTCATCATCACTAACGGCAGCCTCTCCTAACGCTGGTAAATTAGTAACTAAGCGAAACTCGGTTTTCGCCTCTAAATCACAAAAATTAATTACTCTATAGGCTTGAGCATCATCAGATGCACCAACTTTGACCAACCCATTTGAGCCATCAAATTCTAGTTTCCAATTGTTTTTTATCAGCAAAACAAAATATTTGTTTTCTTGTACTAATTCTTGGATAAATTTTAATCCAGCAAAACCCCTATCCATTACCCCGACAGCATTCATTGGTAGGCTAGACATCATTCTAGAACCAAATTTATAGTCATGGTCATGTCCAAAGTTTATGAAGTTATCTGATGGACTTCCAGTAGCTAAATTTAGAGAACTGAAAAGTTTTACTTGATGGTGTCCTAGTACCCATAACAATTTACTTGTGAGAGTAATAATTGTTGAATCTATTGGACAAATTGCATATTTATCGTGTAACTTTTTTTGAACTTTCTTCTGTACTAATTCATTTAATTTTTGGTAAATTTCTTGAAAAGGTTTTTGGCTTCGATGTAAGTTTGCTTTGGAGAAAGTAGAAATATCTACCTCAAATCCTGTATTGTTTAGTCTTGTAAATAAATCTCGCATACTTGTTAAGCTGTTATCCATCACATAAGATAGCCAGCACTCAAAAAACAGACGACTGTTCAATACTGGATAATCGTTTTTTGGTAGTCCTCTCAAGATATCTTTGACAATCTTGGGAAATGAATTTATAATCACTATCAAATAGACATACTTTAATCTTCCGCCCAAAATTTAACATATTTTGGGCTGTTTTTATCGGATTTTTCTTAACATTCAACACTTTTGCGACGGTACGCTTTCTCGATACTTGGGTGATGAAGGTAGTATAAACCATCCACAGTATCTATTTGTCCCTCTGCCAAATCAAAAGAAAAAAGCCAGCTTTCGGCTAAATCGAAACAAACTTATGACTCGCTGTTATGAAGTCGAAGGCATGACTTATCAAAAGCCTGTGGTACAGGATAATTCACAGCAACTTCAGCTATTTTAACCTATGTCAACACATAAACCACCAGTCATTAAAAGACATATTCGGTTACAAAATAGCTCTACAAAAGTAATCTATAGAGCTACTACAGACATTCACAAATTGAAAAATAGCCACAAAGAAAGCTTCGCTTAACTTAATTGAAAGTGAAAAATAATGATTGAGGTGAATAATCATGGTACAAGTAATCGACAACACTCTCGCTGCAAATTTCCTAACTGATGCACTAGTCGAACGCCACAATTTCTCACAGTTAAATAAAACCCGTATTCGCTTCCGCATTCAGCTAAAGAAAAGTACAAAGTCTGCCGCCCCTAAATGGGCAGATGTGCTAAAAGCTGAAGTTTCTGAAATTGAATCAGACCTTGTGAAAGTTACTAATTCCGAAGTTGGTTTGCGGGGTATCAAGGTATTTAAGAAGTTGGATGAAGCTGCTGCCCAATTGCGTCAAGAGATTGCTTCAGTTCAAGAGTGGATGTCTGCTGATACTGGTGACTGGGTTTGTCCGATTGATTTAGCTCCACTCGTTTGGAATCAATTAATTAATATTAGAGACAACATTGCCCCTGGTTTACGCAATCAATTAAAAGCTGATTATGAAGCTGGGTTGGTTGATTATCAAGAGCGAATTGATCAGTTCCTCTCACTGCATACTTGGGAATTACCCCACGATAAGCAAGAATCTGTAAAAGCCAACTTGCTAAGAGCATTCCCCACTCTCACTGACCTCGAAGACTATTTGCAGGTCGTCATTGGTCGCCCAGTGATTATTCCTGCCCTCTCTGAACAACTCAATCAGCAGCAAGCCGAGTGTTTAGACCAGATTACCCAGTTCATTCAGCAGTATGACCAAAATCTGGAGCAAAGGCTACGGGAATCAGCGATCGCTGGCGGTGAACAACTGGCGGCACAACTCCTTGAAGAATTGAGCGACTGGGAGCCAGGACGTAAGCCGGTGCAGTTCAAAAAAAAGATGGAAAAACACCTGATGAAAGTGCGGGTGTTACTGGCAAATGCATCCCCTGAAGCTGGCAGTAGTTTACAGCAGATGATGGAGCATTTGGATTCGATTGTCACCGATCCAGCCATTGAGTCGAAGAATCTTGGTAGTGATGGGCGTAGTCATTTGCAACAAAAGATGGATGATATTCGCGCCAAACTGCTTGATGAACAACGCAATCTCCAACAGCTAGCGACTGGTGACGTGGGACTGTCAAAGGCTACCGTGATGTCGTTTAAGTTCCGGTAAAAAATAGACTTGAGTGATTCAATATCGCTCAAGTCTTTAAAATCACCAATACTTTTGGTTAAAAGTGCGTTGTCATCATCTCAGTATTCACAGCGCACAATACTATTTCTTAAGGATAAACTATGTCACACTTTTCTCAAATTGCAGTCAAGTTTAAAGACCAATCGTGTTTAGTTGAAGCTCTCCAAAGACTGGGCTTTTATCCCCAAATTCATGATAAACCAGTGAACTTATACGGATATGAAGGGGACAAGCGAGAGCAAGTAGCTCACATTGTTGTGCCTCGCAATCAAATTAGTTACGACAGCAACGACCTGGGATTTTACTGGAACGGGTTTGAATACGAATGTCTCATTTCGGAGTTTGACCAACGGTGGGGACAAGCAGCACGGGACAAAGGACTAGGATCACAGTTCGTACCAAAGTTGCAAGAGCAGTACATCAATTTATACCTCCCAAAACTTGCTACGCAACTCGGAGGTGAAGTAGTTGCAACCGGGAGCAACGGCTCTGTCACTACTGTTCGGGTATTATTGCCGACTCAAACTATTAGGAGATAAGATGTCACATTTTTCAACAGTCAAAACTAAACTTGCCAACCGTGATTGTTTGGTGCAAGCGTTACAAGATTTACAGCTATCACCACAAGTCCACGAAACTCCACAGCCATTAAAAGGTTACTACGGCGATTCCCAAGGACAGAGTGCTGAAATTATAGTCAAGGGTCGTATTATACAAGCTCGTGCAGATATTGGATTTCGGTGGAATCAAGATAATGGGGTATACGAGATGATCCAAGACGATTACGAGGTCATCAAGCAACTGGGAGGAAAATTCTATTCCAATCAGCTAATGCCAGCTTATGGACGAAGAATGGTTTTAGCCAAGGCTGAAGAGTTACGAGAAAAATTTGGCTCTTGTTCCATAACCGAAACAAGTGAAGGTCAGGTGCAAACCCTAAGACTGACTTTCGCCGGACATCAAGAAGTTAAACAATTTGCACGGAGGTAAATTAATGGAACGCTCAATACTTATACATTTTGACAAAGTTACGGGTGAAGTGAAGGTAGAAGCTTCGGGCTTTGAAGGGCTATCTTGCCTAGAAGCGACTCAACCTTTTGAAGAGGCATTGGGGGTTGTAGAGGGCGAACGCACTTACAAACCAGAAGCCCAGCAGCAGCGCATGACTTCAACTCATCAAACACGGCTACGACAGTAAGAAAAAGCTGGGGGAATCAGTGAATTTCCCCAGTAAAACATCTATGAACGAACTACCCAAACAATACCCATTTATTCACATTTATCCTCAACAACAAGCACATCAGCCCGTGACCATCAAAGGTAACACAGAAGGGCTTTGTGTGCTTGTTAATGCCTTAATTTCCGCAATAGCTAACCCAGACAACAACGCAGCAACAGAGGTCTTTTGCGCCGATGCCGAATTTTATGAGGTAGTCGTGAGACTTGTTAATACTCATGAAGAACTATCGCCATTACCGTATCAAAAATCATGAAACTTTCAAACCTAATCAGCACACTCGATTCACAAATCCCAATCGCAGCACTTGATGTTCTGTCACCTGATGAAGCAACTATCATTCAGTGGCTCACTGTTGAAGCATCAGACAAACTTAATAGTCCGGTATTCTTCTGGAATTTGGGAGTATCCAGCCTGGAGCAATGCCTGATTGCTGAAGATGGTGGGCTGGTGTTTAAGCCAGTATCAGAATACAAAAAACCGCCTCATGCAGATCCAATACTCTTCGTTTTCGACTACATCAATAACTTTGATGGTGTTGGCATATTTATTCTGGGCGATATTCACTCTTTTATCGGTAAGAACTCCCCGCAGTTATCCTGGGAAATCCTTACCAGAGTGAAAAACCTTTACCACCGACTCAAACCTACAGAAAAACGGATCGTGCTGCTGGGTCAAAACATCGAACTACACGATTCTTTGGTAAGGCTCATCCAAGTGTGTGAAGTGCCACTACCGAACATTGGCCAAATTCAAGACCACTTCGAGTCGTATCTAGTTTTTCTTGAAGAATCGGCGACTCTTCAGGATGTCACATTTCGGGTGTCCCTGAGTTACGAAGACAAAGAAACCTTTGCACGGGCAGCGCTGGGATTAACCCTAGAAGAAGTCAGCGATTTTCTGAGGCTAACTGTGAAAGAGCGTTTGAGCAGCACTGGTATTTTGATTCATGCCAGCGTTACGCCTCTAATAGTCGAGTACAAAACCCGACTTCTTGCTCAAATGGGCATTGAGTTGGGCAAACCAGCGACTATCCCATTCGGTGGACTGGATTTACTGCGCGAGTGGTTAACTCGGCGGCGGCGACTATTCACCCAAGAGGCGCGATCGCTGCATCTGCCACAGCCCAAAGGTGTGCTGCTAGCTGGACCGCCCGGAGTTGGTAAAAGTTTACTTGCTAAAAACATTGCTACTATTCTCAACCTACCACTACTCCAGCTTGATATTGCGTCCCTCCTTGGCTCTCTGGTTGGCGAATCTGAAGGCAATGTCCGCCGTGCCTTGAAAACAGCTGAAGCGATCGCACCCTGTGTCTTGTGGGTTGATGAAATAGAAAAAGCACTTTCGGGGACTGGTGATACTTCAGGAGTTTCCCAGCGCATTCTGGGGAATCTGCTCACGTTTATGTCGGAGTGTACGGCGGGAGTGTTTGTTGTGGCAACTTGCAATGATCCGTCAGCACTGCCCAGCGAATTGAAAAGAAAGGGAAGATTTGATGAGAATTTCTTCGTTGACTTGCCAACTGAACCGGAGCGCTGTCAAATTCTCAAGATTCACCTAGAGCGATTTGGTATTGAGGTCGAAGACGAATATCTGGAGGCGATCGCTGCAAACACTGTGAAGTTTTCCGGGGCAGAACTCGAAACCCTAGCAGCAGAAGCGGCACTACTGGCTTTTGACGAAGGACGACCGCAGCAGGTAACGCTAGGGGATTTAGAAAATTGTCGTCAAACCATTACCCCGCTTGCCGTTCAGGATGCGGCGGCAGTGGGGCGAATGCAATCTTGGGCGAAGGTGGCAAGACCAGCTTCTAGTGCGATCGCTCATACTACTAAGTCGTTACGTACTCCACGATTTAGAAATACTAACTGATAATTTGGAGCGATTGAACTACTTGATTTTCTGCGTCGTTATGTGGAGCAAAGAAATTTCAACGATATTTATATTGACTTGCTAAATCAATATTTGAAAATTGTTCCTACACCTTTGGGAATGAAAATAGATCCATGCAGAGTGTATCGCACTGTGGCAGATGTTGATCATCAACGAGAACTATTGAGTTCTTTACTGATGAATAAGCCTGTAACTGTTCAGCAAACTACAGAAGTGCCAAAAGCCGAGCCGAAAACTGTCAGCCTCAAGACTATCAGTAAGAGTTTCTGGCGGCATTTGTAAATCAGCTTGGCGGAAAATATTGTGAGAAAATTCAATAAATAATTCAAGAAGGAGTAAAACTATGGCAAAGATAATTGTTAGTTCTTGGGAGTCAGAGGGGTATGGACACCATTCTCATATTGATGAGCAAATACATCCTCAATACCTAAAAATCAGAGAAATATGCGAACAGCTAGGAATTGATATCCCAGAAATTGATACTCAAGTTACATCTCTTTGCACAAGAACACAGATTATTGCGGATGAGTCAGTATTAGATTACGTAGAGCCAATTTATCATAGTGATGCAGACGGATTTTTGTTGGATTACTTAGATCCATCCGACTACATCAAGGCAGAGTAAATAAGAAGATTCCCTAGTGAAATAGACAAAGTAATTAATCAGTTATTTTCTTCAATTAATGAGTTTAGGAAAAGGCAATGAACCTAAATGGTCTTCTAGATAATCCGTCATTATTCGTTTCATTTCAGCAATCATACCATCAACATCTCCACCATCGGTCTCAATTTCTTTTTCCTGCTGTATGAGATAACTCATGCCTTTATAAAGAGCTTTCGTTATCCGCGCAATCTGCCAGCCCTGGATGGGATTCAGATCAGGACAAACCCGTAGGAGTAAATCGTAGATGGTCGCGAGTATTTCCTGATCAACCCGTTGAGCCGTTTGAGCCAAGGTTCCTTCCCCTTCTTGCCCAGCATTGAGGAGTAACCTTTCGCCCCTTCACGGATACATTGAAAGATACAGTTTTGTGGTATCAGTCTCAAGGTTATTTATAAACTATAATCAGGAAAAATGACCAAAAATAGGGTGCAGGGTACGGGCGGCGCGGAACTTTGACCTTATTGCTGATCGGGCAAGTCCGCTTGTCAATAGGCTTTGAGATGCGCTAACCCTGGGGGTATGATGTACGTAATCGGCTGGTTGCTGATGTATTTTATGATAATAGACAAGAATTCATCCAATTCACCAACTGAAAAGCAATACTGGTAGAGACGGCGTGGCGTTGGGAGTGGGAACGAGTGCTGGAATATGCCAGTAGTTGAAGTGCAATCGCTCCCACACCGCTTGTCTATTTTGGGAATTATTTTATCTGAGCTAAAATTCTTTTACTTTGGTTCCACTTTTACTTTGGTTCCACTCTCAGATAAAACTGCGTACCCACAAACTGAGTACCTCTGTTTGTTGGATCTACGTTTTCTAC
>Ga0123337_10002770_pt1 | contig 19534 bp, 16 predicted proteins | sample frozenSSSSmetaG_FD_89792 | JGI IMG/M metagenome (GOLD analysis project Ga0123337, IMG submission 89792) | Glacier valley bacterial and archeal communities from Borup Fiord, Nunavut, Canada, to study Microbial Dark Matter (Phase II) -... | ecosystem: Environmental > Aquatic > Freshwater > Ice >... | reverse complement strand
CTGTTGGTTGAAATATCCGTCCCGTCCTACAAACAGTACAATATGTAATGATCATTGGCACTCCTCCAACAACGTCCTGTATCTGGTGATGATATCCAATGAACCGAATCGGGTATGCTTTCGTTTCTCCATTGTGATTTACTGCGACCACGATGCTACTGTCATTAAGAATATTTTCACCCTTTGGTAAAAATGAAAGTTTTTGTGGTTGCTTGAACATGCTGTCGGCAGACATTTTAAAATTGAACATGTAAACAATTACAGCAGGAATAATAAGAATAACGAAAGGCACCCATTTGTATTTACTTGTTTGAAAGGTGCTTTTCGCACCGATAAGAATCATCGTACAGAATGATATTCTTAAATACCATCGATAAGAATAAAGAAAATAAGCAATATCAATACTGTTCATTCGCTGACTTCCCGGCATTGGCATAATAAAGTATACCTTGAAGATCTCAAACAATGCGAGACCTATTATTCCCAGATAGAATAGCTTTTTCATACTGTTAAATTATTTATTCCGTTTTTGATATACGAATTACAGTTTAAATTTTTTCTATTCATCTGAAATTTTCATAATCTATGTTTAGTGTTTTTGGATTTTACTTCTCCTCGGGTAGCGTGTACGGCGATGAGTGCAGATCAAAATTTGCATATCCTTCTTCAGCACCTCGTTTCACATAAATTTCTCTGTCCAGAGGCGCCCACGTTCCCAATCCATCAACATAACGATTGAACATACAGAATGCAGCAGCAATTAAAACCGTATCATGAATTTCCATATCGGTTGCTCCGAATGCTTTTGCCTTCTTTATTTGATCCTCTGTTACTTTCTTTCCACTTTCTTGAACACTTCCGGCAATACCTAACAAAGATTTTATTTTGTCGCTGAGTTTTGCCGATTCATAATTCTTCTTGATATTATCAAGAGTTGTCATGTCACATTCGAGATAATGTTGTGCTATTGCGCCATGAACATTCTGACAAAAGAAGCAATCATTCAACGACGAAACATACGTTGCAATTAGCTCACGCTCTCCCCGACTCAATGAGTTCTCACTTCGAAGCAATACTTCGGCAAGTTCATTCAGAGGCTTTGCTATTTCTGGTCTGTAAGCCATCTGGCCTCGTATACCGGGAAGTCCTTCAGGTAAATTAATATGTGCCATAATTTTTATGTTGTTGTTTTATTTTTTGATGATATCAGAAAAATGAATCCAATCAGAAAGACAAAAGAGAAGGCAAATAATGAGTTGCCATAACCACCCAACGTAGCCACAAATACACCAACGAAGAAAACTCCTGCTGCCGTGAAAATTTTTCCAACAATTTACCAACTGGGTACGAAGTAATTATATATGTTATTAATAATGCGTGAACTGACTAGACACGTTGAGGGGAAGAATAATTAACGGATAAAGAGAGGAATACAGATTTTTCAAAGAAGTTTCTTTAGCAATATCCATTGCCGAACCTGAGGTAAATTGTTTTACAGATAATACCTGAGTTATTCTTTTCACCCAGGCTTATAAAATAACAATGAATCTAAACCTAAAATTCTAAACAATCAAAATAAGGATCGTTCAATCGGTTATCTTTGGCAAGAAGAGTTTCCATAAAATTCTGATCTTCGCACCATGAGAGACATGTTGATCATCCTTTTTTGCTGGCTGCTGCTGATTGGATGTAACAGTACGAATGAACATCAGTGTGCATTTCAGCCTGACACCTCTGCAATAAAAGTTGATTTATCTTTTGTTTCTCTCGAAGATTCACTTCCCACCATCAAAAGTAAAAAAGAATTGATCGGGTTTTTCGGCAGGCACGCATCGCTGCGTGACTTCTTTTTCAATCGCCCGGCATATCCAACCGATACCAGTTTCATAAATTCGCTTTATCAAAAATTTACCAATCCCCACCTGGACACTTTACAAATGGAGACTCACCGGGTATTTGGTAATAGTACGGAACTTAAATCCGAATTTGAAAAGGCTTTTATTAATGTAACGTACTACTATCCTGAATTTCAAATTCCAAAAATCCAAACAACAATCACTGGACTTGAAGGTGGAAGCGATCTTTATGTCAGTGATTCACTCATTATTATTGGATTAGATTATTTTTTAGGAGATAGCGCAAAATACCAATCTCATGATATGCCACACTACATGCTTCGCAGATACACAAAGCATTTTATTGTTCCATCTGTTATGTTATTGACTGGTATTGACAGTCGCATCAATAAAGTTAATGCTGAAGACAGAACTGTTCTTGCCGATATGATTGCATACGGTAAAGCTTATTATTTTACAAAGCAGATGCTTCCATGCATTCCTGATAGCGTGCTGATTGGCTATACCAAAAAAGAAATTGAAGGTTCACGCAAGTTTGAAAATTTGATCTGGTCGCGTTTTGTGGAAGATCAGGTTTTGTTTGCAACCAGCCACGTGGTAAAACAGAAATACATTTCCGAGCGACCTAAGACGATTGAGGTCGGCGAAGAATGTCCCGGAAGAATCGGAACATGGATTGGTTGGCAAATTGTAAACAGGTACATGCAAACTCATTCTGAAGTATCTCTTCAGCAATTGATGAACATGCAAAATGCCTCTCAATTATTCAACGACTCGGGATACAAACCTCAAGTTGTTAAAGTCCCCGGCAAAGAAAAAATTTGATATAACTACTTAATAGTAACCTGATGAACAGTTCCATTTTTTCAAAACTTTCCTTAATGATGCTTCTCCAGTATTTTATCTGGGGAGCCTGGTACGTTACCCTTGGGACATACATGTCTGAATTTCTTCACGCTAGTGGGCTGCAAATTGGAGCAGCCTACAGCGCGTTAGCTGTTGCAACGATGATCTCACCTTTCTTCATTGGACTGGTTGCTGATCGGTTCTTTGCTGCACAAAAAATCATGGGAGTTCTTCATCTTGGTGGTGGCGTGTTGTTATATTTTGCTACTACCATTGTTGACAATACTGCCTTCTACTGGGTCATTCTTATATATTCTCTTCTTTACATGCCCACGATTGCGTTGAGCAATAGTATTGCTTTTTCACAAATGACTGATCCGGGAAAACAATTTCCATGGATCCGTGTGTTTGGAACAGTAGGCTGGATTATATCTGGTATTATGATCGGCGTTCTTTCAATTGAAAAAACTTCTTCAACATTTTACATGGCAGCAACCGCATCCGCAGCATTGGGTTTGATAAGCTTCATTTTGCCTAATACTCCTCCAAAAGGAAAAGATGCAAACGCAACTGCTTCATCGGCTATTGGCACCGATGCATTGGTATTATTTAAAGATCGCCCTTACCTGATCTTCTTTATAGCAGCAATTCTTATTTGTATTCCATTATCATTCTACTATGGCTTTGCGAATGTTTTCCTCAATGAGATTGGAATGGAGAACGCAGCAAGCAAAATGATTTTAGGTCAGATTTCAGAAGCAATTTTTATTCTTGCGATCCCATTTCTATTTAATAGTATTGGAGTAAAGAAGATGCTTATGCTTGGAATGGCGGCGTGGATACTCCGCTATGTATGTTTTGCTTTTGGAGATATCGGTTCTGGCACGTGGATGTTGTATGGAGGAATTATATTGCATGGAATCTGTTATGATTTTTTCTTTGTTACTGGCTATATGTACACCGAAAAGAAAGCAGGGGAAAAAATTAAAAATGCAGCTCAGGGGCTTTTCACGTTCGCTACGTATGGAGTTGGAATGTTGATTGGTACTTGGATTTCCGGATTGACGGTTGATGAATATGTTGTTGGATCAGTTCACCAATGGAAGAGTATTTGGTTAGTACCTGCCTATATCGCCGGGGTAGTGTCAGTATATTTTATTCTGTTTTTTAAAGAAAAAAAGTTGCGTAAATCATTAGCAGTTAGCCATTGATCGTTAACCGGGTATCCGTATAGAAAACTTCTCTTTTTTACAATTAATGTTTTTTATTCGAAGGAAGACAATCAAGTAATAACCCTTTAACAGTCGACGAATGAATATCTCAATGCTCGGTTCTGGTTTTATTGGCCGCTTCTATGCAGATTCACTTCAAGGTTATAGAAATAAAGACAAAATTGTAAGTATTTATTCACGCAAAGAAGAGAGTGCGAAAAAATTTGCCACTGACTATAAAGTTGCACACGTTACAACAACTATGGAAGAAGCAATCAATCGTCCGGAAGTGGATGTGGTATGTATTTCTCTTCCAAATAATCTTCACGAAGAAGCCGTAATGCTTTGTTGTAAATATAACAAAGCTGTTATCTGCACCAAACCACTTGGGAGGAATGCAGAAGAAGCGCAGCGAATGTTATTGGCTGTTGAGAAAGCAAAAATTTTCAATGGATACCTGGAAGATCTTGTTTATACTCCAAAGTTCATAAAAGCATTTGAAAGTGTGAAAGCCGGTGCATTGGGAAGGATTCTGTGGGCAAAATCAAGAGAAACGCATCCCGGACCGCATAGCGATTGGTTTTGGGACATTGAGCAGGCAGGCGGAGGAGCAATTCTTGATCTTGGTTGTCATTGTGTTGAGATAGCGCGAACATATATTGGAAAAGATATTAAGCCAGTTGAAGTAATGTGCTGGGCCGATACACAAGTGAAACCAATTGATGCAGAGGATCACGCAATTGGGCTTGTTAAATATGAGAATGGTGCAATTGGTCAGTTTGAAGTCAGTTGGACATTCCGAGGTGGTCTTGACTTGCGTGACGAAGTGATGGGCACCGAGGGAACAATCTGGATCAATGGATTTTTACGCACCGGCTTTGATATGTTCACAACGGGCAAGGGGGCAGATTATATTTCAGAAAAATCAGAAAGCAATACAGGTTGGGTATTTCCTGTCGGAGATGAATTGAATGAGCTCGGTTATAATCACATGTTCATGGACATGTTCAATAATCTTGAGGCGAAAAAAGAGCCAAGAGAAACATTTTATGACGGTTATGTTGTGAATTCAATTTTAGATGCTGCTTATAGATCAGCAAAAACAAAACAGTGGGAGCCGGTGAAGCTTGATATCTGGCGCGGTAAAATTGGTGTTTCAAAAGACAGTCACCTGGTTGAATACGATGCTGATCACTACTTGGTAAAGGAAGAGATGACGCATTTTGGCGTAACGAAACTCATATTGAAGAATAAGGTGACGGGTAAGATTATTGAGAGAGAGAATTAAGTTCTGGTTTCTGAGTTATAAGTTCAGAGTGCAAAGTTCCAGAGTTCTAAATTATGTTCGATATGGCATTGAAAGCTTTAGGATGAACGGTTCTGAGTCGCTATCGATAAAATTATTCTATTTTTTTATGTGTTTAAAATCCTAATTCCATGACACAGCACCAACAATCCCTCATTGACCTCATCTGCCCTGCAATACAAAACAAACAACTTATTCGTTTCTGGTATTTGAATGTTACGAATGGCATTCGTGATTGGCGAACTGTTGAGCCGTATATTATTGGCGCTATTCCGCGAAAAAATATTTCCGTTTCTGCGTGGTTTATCCCTACAGCAGAACAAAAAATGGTTGGTCAAAAAGAGAACTGGAGAACATATATCCTAAAAAATATTTCTGATCTGCAAATTCTTGAATTAAAATTCACATCCTATCGCTCTGATTTTGAGCCAACAGGTTATGGAATGAAAGATATTTATTGCAGCGCCGCAAAAGAAAAAAAGGCGTTTATGCAAATAAATTCCTGAAGGATTCGCTTAATTTCTTTCTTGAATATTTTTTTTCTGCTAATACCCTCGATGCCGCTTGATATTGTTTCAAAAGCGTTGGATCTGAAATAAAAGGTAAGATCTTTTTTATGAAATCCGTTGGATGCTTAGGCTCGACAAAAATCCCACATCGACTGTCTTCAATTTCCTTTTTAATCCAACCACCGAAATTGACTACAATTAGCTTTCCCGCAGCAAGGCCATCGAAAAACTTATTGGGTGAGCCTGTCTCAAGAATTGGAACATTCCTATAGCAAACAAACGCTGCATCAGTAACGTTGAGAATTTCTTTTACCCTATCTCGATTTGCAAAATCAACGAATGAAATATTCTGAAGTTTTAATCTGTTGGAATTGCTCTTTAATTCTTCGCCCATTGCTCCTTCACCGCAAATGATAAAGTGTATTGGTAAATCAGACTTACGTGACGTATTGGCACATTCAAGAAAATAATCAAGGCCGTTTGCAAACCCTAATGCACCGATGTATGAAACTACAAACTTTCCCTTGGCTGCAAGTTGATCTTCAAGATCAGGACATTTTTCTTCAGGGTTGAAGAAATCGCAATCTGCCATATTTGGAATGAGGTAGACTTTCTTTCCTGATACCTTCCCTTCAATGGAAGATTTAATTGCCGGCGAAAGAGCAACTATCGCTTCAGCATCATTATAAATTGATTTCTCGAGGGCATACAAAAAAAATTTAAAAATAAAGTTCTTAATAAATCCAAGTTGAATCGGCGCATCCGGCCAAAGATCACCCACTTCGAAAAAGTAAGGAATATTCTTACTGAACTTTATCCACCGTGCTACAAGTCCCACCGTAAGGGGAACTGAAATAGCATAACACTTATCTACCTTATTGAACTTACCAGCAAGTCGTGCAGCACCAAAGGCAAATTTTCTGAACGCTGAAATACGTGCCCCAAATGTGAATTTATTGTGATAAGGAACCGGCAAATAATGAACTTCTATCCCACCGATGTTTTCAATTTTGTAAGCAGTATCATTATGAGACGAGATAACAATCACCTGGTGACCTGCGTCAAGAAGAGCCATAGCCAGATAATACGAACGAATTGCTCCACCTCCCTGCGGTGTTTTGAAGTACTGATGAAGCATTAAAATTTTCACGACGCAAAGAAAGTAAAACGATCAACAGCAGACAGTGCCTTGCTGAGAGTTTTTGGGGATTTCTTAAATCTGATCAATTATTTTTACCTTTTGCTGAATGAAGCCCATAAAGTTAGTAAATGTTACACATAGAATTGATGAACGTACCATTCTGAGCAATCTATCCATTGAGTTTGCGGATCGAAAGGTAACTGCGATCATCGGGAAAAGCGGAAGTGGAAAATCAACACTTTTGAGAATGATCAATGGGCTGCTCAAACCAACGTCAGGGATCATTAATATATTTAACTCACCAATCAATTACAGTAATCTTCACACTCTCAGAAAAAAGATTGGCTATGCAATCCAGGGCCTAGGTTTGTTTCCTCATCTTACTGTCGAAAAAAATATTCTTTTACCAGGAAAAGCTCATCTTACGAAAAATGAAATTAATAACGATACTCTGATCAGGCTTTTGGACTTGGTAAGTCTTCCGAAACATCTGATCAAAAAATATCCTTACGAATTATCTGGAGGTGAACAGCAGCGAGTTGGAATATGCCGCGCCTTATTTCTAGATCCACCCATTTTATTAATGGATGAACCTTTTGGTTCTCTCGATCCATTAACGCGGTTTGATATTCATAATGAATTTATCAAACTTCAAAAGACAGCACCACGCACGGTGTTGATTGTTACGCATGACATGCGTGAGGCAAAGAAGTTAGCCAATGAAATTCTTGTAATTGATAACGGAATGATTCAGCAATTTGGAATAACAAAAGAAATCTTTGAAAATCCTGCGACAGTAATAGTAAAAGAACTTCTAATGATAGCGGAAGCATGAAAAGAATGAGATTTTTCTTTTTACTATTTTTAACAGGCTTTTGTGAAGCTCAGACTATTCGAGTTGGTGCGAAGCATTTCAATGAAGGATACATCATCAGTGAAATAATCTCTCAACTTATTGAGGATAATGGCTATGAAGTAGAGCGTGTTTACAATCTTGGTGGAACTCTCGTCTGCTTTGAAGCATTAAAAATAAATACTGTTGATGTTTATCCTGAATATACAGGGACTATCGCAGCAGAGATACTTCATTCAACAGAAAAAATATCAAACGAAGAAATCAGCAAACAACTAAAAGATCAATTTCAAATAGAAATGTCGGGATCGATAGGATTCAATAATTCTTATGGTCTTGTAATGCTTCGATCATTCGCTGAAAAGGAAAATATAAAATCAATTTCTGATCTCCAGCAACATCCTGAAATTGCCATTGGATTGAGTTATGAATTTTTGAAACGCCAGGACGGATGGGATAATCTTGCGAAGACATATCAATTAAAATTACAGCCAGCTGCACTCGAGCATGGATTGGCGTACGAAGCGTTGCGCGATTCAAAAATTAAAATCACCGATGCCTACACAACGGATGGCGAGATTGCAAAAGATAATTTGTTTCTACTGAAAGACAATCTGGATTTCTTTCCGAAGTATGAAGCCGTTTCACTTTACTCACGCCATCTTGATGAAAAAATAAAATCAATTTTAAAAAAACTCGAAGGGAAGTTGAATGAAAAGGAAATTCAACAATTAAATGCTTCCGTATTGTTTGAGAAAAAGAATTTCAATGATGTTGCCAGCGAATTTCTGAAAAAAAAGGGGCTTCTAAAAATGACTACCGTGTCCCATGAGGTTATTATTTGGATTGATATTCTTTCAAAAACCGGAACACATCTTAAACTTACATTCATTGCTTTACTTTTCGCAATTTTTTTTGCTATTCCCCTTGGCATTTGTGTTTACTGGAATCCATCCATTACAAAACTAATTTTATATGTTGTTGGACTTTTACAAACAATTCCTTCCATCGCTTTGCTTGCCATTGCAATTCCTTTCCTGGGTATTGGAACTATTCCGGCGTTAGTAGCATTATTTTTATATGCGTTACTTCCTATTCTTCGCAATACGATTACAGGATTACAATCTGTGGATCCCATTTTAAAAAATGTGTCTGATGGAATGGGCCTCACAAGAACTCAGCGGCTTCGCTGGATTGAATTTCCATTGGCCAGTCCTATGATACTTTCTGGGATAAGAACTGCATCAGTAATTAATGTTGGCACAGCAACGCTCGCTGCATTTATTGGCGCTGGCGGACTTGGTGAATTTATTGTGACAGGATTGGCATTAAATAATACTCAAATGATTTTGCGCGGAGCAATTCCAGCTGCACTATTGGCAATAGTGATGGAATTACTATTCGAACTCATTGGAGTCTGGCTGATCCCAAAACATCTAAGGGCGTAATCATGCACGATCGATGGTTATAATTCAACCATACAGTGATATCAATAACCTGTCATCTGTTCATCAAAATAACACCATGCCCACTGCTCGCCTGGCTCCGAAGAGATCGCTACAGGATGATTCTCCTTATGCGCGTGCCTGGTAGCGTGCTGATTCGGCGAAGAATCACAACAAAGAGTAGCGCCACATTTCTGACACGTGCGCAAGTGAACCCACTCATCACCCGTCTTGATACACTCATCGCAGACATGCTCTTTTTCTTTGATGATCATCTTCCAGTTTTCAAGATGTGAACACAACTCTTTTTTCATATTAATTTTTTTCCTACCAAAGACCTGGATACTCACTATGTCAAATCTACGCCTCTTTTATTCTCAACTTCTCAATTCTCAACTTCTAGTTTTCCGCCAAATAGGCATGCACAAACTTAATGGCCATAGCGCCCTCTCCTACTGCGGATGCCACCCGATTCATTGCACCTGCACGAACATCTCCGGCAGCAAATATTCCTGGACTGCACGTTTCCAATAAAAATGGCTCGCGTTCAAGTTTCCAGGATTTTTTAAATGATTCGTATTTCAATAACTCCCTTCCTGTTTCTATAAAACCTTTATCGTCTTTAATAATATCAAGTTTGATCCAGTCAGTAACCGGTTTTGCTCCAATAAAAATAAATAGCGCAGATAGTTTTACCTGCCTGCGTTCTTTAGTAATAACAGTCTCTAAACAAATTTCTTCGAGCTTGTCCTTTCCAAAAGCCTGTCCAACAATAGTTTCGCCAACCACGTGAATGTTTGGGGTGCTGTTTATTTGATCAATTAAGTATTGCGACATCGTTGCTGAAAGATCCTTCTTACGAACAATGATATATACATTCGACGCAAAATTGGCAAGATACATTGCTGATTGTCCGGCCGAGTTCCCACCACCAACGATATAAACATCACATCCTTTACATGCATGTGCTTCTGTGGTGGAGGCACCATAATAAATTCCTGCACCGGTAAACTTATCCACATCGGTTGCTTCAAGTGCGCGATAATCAACGCCTGTTGTAATGATGACGCTCTTTGCATTGATCCTGCTTCCATCACCGAGTGTAATAATTTTGTAATTGTCTTTGATCGATATGTCAACCACTTCCTGTGGCGATAATAACTCCGCACCAAATCGCGATGCTTGTGATATTGCTCTCCTCGAAAGTTCAGCGCCACTCAATCCGTTTGGAAAACCCAGATAATTTTCAATACGCGAACTTGTTCCGGCCTGACCGCCAGGAGCACGTTTTTCAATCAGAGTCGTATTCAATCCTTCTGAAGCACCATATACTCCTGCTGCTAATCCCGAAGGCCCAGCCCCAATAATAGCAACATCATACATTGGCTTGGATGCTTTCGATCGCATGCCGGTTTTCTCCCCTACCTGCTGTAGATTTGGATTCACTAAAAATGCACCATCCTCAAAAAATACAACGGGCAAATCACTGTGATTGATTTTATTCAATTCCATTAATTCTTTACCAGCTTCATTTGATTCGATGTCAAGCCATTGATATGGAATCAAATTTCCAGATAAGAAATCTTTTACATCATGAGATTTTGGTGACCATTGATATCCGATAATGCGTATTCCTTGAAATAGCGGAATGAATTCATTCTGCCAATCATCAAGTTGTTCGTCAAGTGCGGGATATAGCTTTTCTGTTGGAGGATCCCAAGGCTTCATTAAATAATAGTCAAGCTGCACATCATTGATGGCGCGAATAGCTGCTTCAGTATCAGAGTAAGCAGTCAGTAAAATGCGCTTTGAGTTTGGAAAAAATTCTTTAGCCTGACCAAGAAACTCAACACCCAACATTTCCGGCATACGTTGATCCGAAAGGAATAGCGCTACGGTTTCATTCTTATTCTTAAGCTCTTTTAATGTTTCAAGTGCTTCTTTCGCAGACTCCGTGCTCATAATGCGATAATTTTTCGCATACTGGTTTCGTATATCACGATTGATCGCCCGAAGTACTTGAGGATCATCATCGACAATAAGTATAATTGGTTTGTTCATTCTCTGGAGATTAAAACTGAAAGATTAAAGTCAGTGCGCACTACTTTCGTCTTCAATCTTTCAGCTATTGAACCTAGCTTTTAAATAATTTCAACGCACTTTCTACTGCATTACCCTATCGGAAAACAAATTTCAAACTCTGTCCTTCCCGGTACTGACTTCACAGTTATTTTTCCATTGTGCTGAGAAATGATCTGTTGAACCACTTCAAGCCCTAAACCAGTTCCTTTTCCTACCGGCTTAGTCGTAAAAAACGGATCAAATATTTTATTCTGAATGTCTGCTGAAATACCAGGTCCGTTATCGATAATCCGCACAATAATAGACTCCCGATCTTCTTCGGTTTTAATCTCCAATGTACTGTTTGGGTGATCTTCCATCGCGTCAATGGCATTGTCAATGATGTTCGTCCATACCTGGTTCATCTCACTTACAAAGATCTTTGCTTCCGGGAGATTTTCCTGAAAATTCTCAATCAACTTAACATTATTCTTCTTCAGCTTATGATTGAGCATCGTAAGTGTATTGCGAATGCCTAAATGGATATCAGTTTTTTGTTTTTCCGGCGCCTGATCCATGTGTGTATACCCCTTTACTGACGTAACGAGCACATTGATGCGTTTTGCAGCCTCTTCAATATTGCTTAATAATTTTTCTGTATTAAGAACCTGGTTAACCCAACCTAAAACAGGAAAGATGTCTTCTGTCCGTGTCCACAACTTGATGTTGTCCAGATCTGGTTTCTTAACTCCGAATTCAGCAAATGTTTCTACAAGTTCGTATGCGTCATTAATGTTATTTTCTTCAAGCCATGCTGTTACTTGATCCTCCGCTGCAATCTTTTCTTTTAGCGAAAGTGGTTTCATTTGACACGCCTCAATCTTACTTGTAACAAGATTACTGAGGTTATCAACTTCTTTATCACTCGCCCTAATTTTAATAACTGCTTTAAAATTTTCCGGCACATTCGAAAGTAGTCGTTTCAATTCACTCGCACTTCTAACTACCGCAGCCGATGGATTATTTAATTCATGCGCTAGACCAGCAGAAAGTTTTCCCAACGCCATCATCTTATCATTTTGCAACTGTTGTTTGGTGAAATCACGGACACGGTCCGTCATGTTGTGAACAAGCACTTCGGTGATGGTATAGCAATTGCTTACTAATTCAGGGAAAAGGTCTTTGTGCAAAAAAAATAAAATTGTTTCGCTCACAGCAAATCCTTCACCAATAGCCAACCCCATTCGTGAGTAAGGTAGCCGTCCAAGAATTTCACCTGGTTCATACATTCCTAAATCACGCAGGGTTCCCGCCTGCACAAATTTCAGGTTCACCCCACCTTTGAAAACTATATTAAATCCCAATATCTCATCACCCTTTGCAAATATTTTATCCCCATCCTGGAACGTGTGAAGTATTCCCTTTTCTGAAAGCCATTGGAGTTGGTCTTTGGGGACCAATTTGAATTCCGGGACTTTTTTTAACTCTTCAAGATTATTCATTCTATTACTGTACTGAAGTGTTGACGGTGTTGCTATTTTAAGATATTTTGATATTTGAAAGGTAGTGCCTTTGTTTAAAGGAATTATTTTGAAAAAGGGTTCACATACAAATTGAAAGTAAATAAATGAGCAATTGACGATTGGTCTTATAAATAGAGAAGAGCATTCCACGTGTTATTCATTTTCAATCTTCAAATTTTCAAATCACGTGCTGCAAACTGTGCTTTGTATTTGATAATTGTGCTTCTAATTAAAAATCCACCAACCATTCCAGGCAGGATCCACAAAACAAAATAGAACGAAGTGCTGTCAATGTTCAATCTGTAAAAAACACTGTCGGCATTCACCACTATGAATGCTGTAACCGCTGCGATATAACTTGCGCCCATACTTGCTATGTGTCCATACCACCAATGCATTTTTTCAGGAGCTGGTCCAAAAAAATTCTTCAGATCCTGGCTGATATAGCTTGCGCCAATAACTCCAAACACAAGGCCAACGATACCCATGTTATTGCCATGGTATACAGTGTATGCTCCCCAGAAAAAGAGAAAAACAATAAATGCCGCTGAAATTCCGCTGATGGTCCAGTCAATATAATTTGGTCGTTGACCGGAGCTAAGATTTTTCAAATATAAAATTCTATAACCTCGCACTGTGAGATAATAGCTGAAGAATGCGATCATCAATAAGAAGATCTTGGTATGACCAAGCGCCAATGCAAGTGCGCCAACGAAGACAAGTGTCATCGCCCAGAAATAAATTTTCCCAAAGGTCCGGTGCCTCTTACCTCCTTTTTTTGAGAGCATTGCTCCCAGGCCAGTAATAAGTGAGACTGTTCCGCCGGCAATGTGTATCACAAGCATAGCGCGCAGGAATGTTTCTATCTGATTCATGTCCTGAAGATGAAAGAAAATGAAGAGAGAAAAAATAAAGAGCAACCGAGTTGGCAATTGTGCCTACTCAGTTGTTGAAATGTCAGGATGATCTTTTACTGTTTTACTTCCAATCTGTGCGCATAACGCAGGATATTCTGTATAGCAGTTTCAGAGGGCTCGAGTTGTGCTTTGTCCATCGTAGACTTAGTAAGCATCAACTCCCGGTAGTGCTGTTGCAATTCCAGGTCAAAAGAAAGAGTGCGGCTAATCTCCCGGGTCTCCTCCTCTGTCGTCTCTAGGTACATAAACCTGATCAGGTCGTTTTGGGTAAACGTTTTGGTCATAGGCATATTGGGTTTTTGTCATTTTCTTCCTCAGGTTAATGAGTGCATAGCGCATACGTCCCAGGGCGGTGTTAATGCTCACGCCGGTTTTATCGGCGATGTCCTGGAAGCTCATGTCCATGTAGTGGCGCATGATCAGCACTTGCTTTTGTTCGGTGGGAAGCTCTTTGATAAAATCACGCAGGCGTGTTTGGGTGTCCTGTGTGATTTGCTTCTGTTCCGCCGAATCTTCTGCGAATTGCATTGAATTGAAGACTCCACTGCCGTCTTCCAGCACTATTTCAGGATAACGGCGATTGCGACGAAAAGCATCAATTGCCAGGTTATGGGCAATCCGGCTTAGCCATGGCAAAAATTTGCCTTCTTCATTGTACCGGCCACCTTTTATGGTGTTCACGGCTTTAATAAAGGTTTCCTGAAGTAGATCTTCAGCTTTATAACGATCTTTTACTATAAAGTAAATGGCCGTATAAATACGAGATTTGTGGCGGTGGAGGAGCACTGTAAAAGCCTCTTCGTTACCTTGTTGATAAAGCGACACCAATTGGCTGTCGCTGGATCGATTGTCTATCATTCTGTCTCACGATTAGGGTAACGTAGAGCTCTATATCGATAGTGTGCGGTTTGGTTATTATTATTCGTAGAATGAAAAGGTAGAAATATTTCTTAAAGTCTCAAAATTTTATGGAAAATTCTTGCCTACTATGGATTTTCTTATCCTATTTGCCCATATTTTAGTATAGTCACTATTTATGCCTGTTAGTAAAAAGAAAATTATAAAAAGCCTCGACAACTTGTCGGATGAGCTCAAAGAGTTACTCGCTGAACAATACCCCGATGGGTATGAGAACAGTATCACCCGCATTAATAATGCAAAGAAGGAGCCAATCTTCGTTTTCCCGTTGGAGACCGACGACGCGACTTTCCTTGTAAAGGTACCTGCTACCAAAAATAGCGATGGAGGATATGATGTAGAATCCAAGCCAAAAGAACAAGAAGAATTCGCCCCGGCTGAGAAAGGTGAACAGGATGACTTCGAATCAAATGATGATTTTGAGGGAGGAGACTTCGATAACGACGCCGATTCGGACGGTGATACTACTACCAAGGAGCCAGGTTACGATCCTGATTTCGACAACTAATATGTTCACATACTTACGTATAGATATGTTCACGTCATGTATGCGGTAGGTTAAATTAAATAATATCAGGATTTTGAACACCATCTATTCCGATGGTGTTATTATTTTTCGCTTTGTGTATACCTGAACTTTCATTTTCCGGAAGGCTAAGCTTAAGGATAATCTGTACCTTTGCGTTTTATAATGAGCGATACCACACCTGATTCATATTTAGACGACCTCGACCCTAAGAAATTCATTATTATCAAGCGCGCAAGGGTTAATAATCTGAAAAACCTGAGCGTGGCAATTCCCAGAAATAAACTGGTGGTAGTGACTGGACTTTCTGGCTCAGGTAAATCCTCTCTTGCATTTGACACTCTTTTTGCAGAAGGTCAGCGCATGTATGTTGAAAGTCTTAGCTCCTACGCCCGTCAGTTTCTTGGCCGTATGGAAAAACCAGATGTTGATTACATCAAAGGCGTTTCTCCTGCAATTGCCATTGAGCAAAAAGTAAATACCAGGAATCCACGCTCAACAGTCGGTACAACAACAGAAGTATACGATTATTTAAAACTTCTCTTTGCTCGTATTGGAAAAACATATTCGCCTGTAAGCGGAAGAGAAGTAAAACGCGATACCGTCACAGATGTAATCGATGCTATCAATAAACATAAGGAAGGCGCGCGTATTATGATTGCCTGCCCTTTGCGCGTTGAGAAAGGACGTAAGGTTGAAGAAGAATTAAATTTATTACTAAGCAAAGGCTTCGCAAGGGTCCTTATAAATGGCGAAGTTCAATTTCTTGAGGAATTACTGAATCAAGAGCCTGCTACCAAAGGTGAATCAAAAAAGAAAAAGACGAAAACAGACGGTGATCTTGAAATTCTAATCGATCGCGCTGCAGTAAATGCTACCGATGAAGATCTCACATTCAGGCTATCTGATTCAGTACAAACAGCATTCTTCGAGGGCCATGGCGATTGTCATGTATACATTGAAGGCAAAGAGATGCTTCACTTCTCTGATCGTTTCGAACTGGATGAAATTACGTTCACTGAGCCTTCAATAAATTTTTTCAGCTTCAATAATCCATTTGGTGCCTGTAAGACATGCGAAGGTTTTGGAAAAGTTCTTGGCATTGATGAAGACCTCGTCATTCCTGATAAAAGCCTTTCTTTATATGAAGGTGCGATCGCTCCATGGCGGACTGAAACAATGGGTGAGTGGCAAAAACCCTGGTTACGCGCCGGTGTAAAGTATGATTTTCCAATTCATCGATCCTACAATGAGTTAACGCAAAAAGAAAAAGATCTTCTATGGAATGGAAATAAAGATCTTGAAGGAATTCATTCCTTCTTCAAGTTTCTGGAATCCAAAACATATAAAATACAGTATCGTGTTTTGCTTTCGCGCTATCGCGGACGCACAACATGTCCTGATTGCAGAGGGACACGATTGCGCAAAGATGCAGCGTATGTAAAAATTGCCGGTACTTCTATTACGGATGTCGTTTTGCTTCCGATCGAAGATGCCCTTGATTTATTTCGATCTCTTACGATTGATACGTACGACCAGAAAGTTGCTGATCGCATTCTTACTGAAATCAGATACAGGTTGGAATACATGGTAAAGGTTGGTCTGGGTTACTTGACTCTCAACCGGCTTACCAACTCTCTTTCCGGTGGAGAGTTTCAACGCATTAAGCTTGCAACATCACTTGGAAGTGCATTGGTTGGTTCCATGTATATTCTTGATGAGCCCAGTATCGGACTTCACCCCAAGGATACAGCTCGCATGGTTGACGTGCTGAAAGCACTTCGTGATCTTGGCAATACCGTTATCGTTGTTGAGCATGAGGAAGAGATCATGCGTGCAGCGGACCAGATCATTGACATTGGCCCTGATGCCGGTACTCACGGAGGTCTGTTAGTTTTCCAGGGAACTATTAACGATATCAAAACAACAACTGCAACTCACACCGCTGACTATCTCAGTGGAAAAGAAAAAATCTCTATTCCAAAGCAAAGAAGAAAGTGGAAAGATTCAGTAACTGTTACTGGTGCCCGTGAGAATAACTTAAAGAATATCAAGGTAAAATTTCCATTAGGTGCGCTTACGGTGATCACAGGGATAAGCGGCTCAGGTAAATCAACGCTTGTAAAAAAATTACTTTATCCGGCGTTAGGAAGAATGCATGGCTCGGTTTCAGAAACACCTGGTAAATACGATCGTCTTGAAGGCGATGTCCACAAGATCACGCAAGTGGAATATGTGGATCAGAACCCTATTGGTAAATCGTCGAGATCCAATCCAATCAGTTATGTAAAAGCTTACGATGCGATCCGCCAGTTATATTCTGATCAGCCTTTGGCAAAGCAACGTGCCTACAAACCTTCGCATTTTTCTTTTAATGTGGATGGTGGTCGTTGTGAAAATTGTGAAGGAGAAGGTGAGATTAAAGTTGAAATGCAATTCATGGCCGATATCTTTCTTAAATGTGAAGTGTGTAATGGCAAGCGTTTCAAGCAGGAAGTTCTTGAAGTAGAGTATAATGGCAAAACAATTGCTGATGTATTGGACATGACAGTTGAAGATGCCCAGGAGTTCTTCGCGGATAAAAAGTCGATTTATGAAAAAATTCAGCCTTTGTTCCACGTTGGATTAGGTTATGTAAAGCTTGGTCAATCTTCCAATTCATTAAGCGGTGGTGAAGCACAACGTGTAAAGCTTGCTTCGTTTCTTGGAAAAAATTCTCCTGATGGACATATCTTATTCATCTTTGATGAACCTACAACAGGGTTGCATTTTCATGATATTTCCAAATTATTGATAGCAATCAATGCTCTTGTTGATGAAGGTCATTCGGTAATAATCATTGAACACAATCTTGAAATAATCAAATGTGCTGACTGGATCATTGATCTTGGGCCGGAAGCTGGCGATAAGAAGGGTGGCTTTATTGTTTTTGAAGGAACGCCAGAGGAGATGGTGAAGAAGGGGGAGGGGTATACTGCGGAGTATCTGAGAGGGAAGATTAAGAAGAAAGATTAAAGTCCTGGGCACTTTAGCTTTGGGGATTTATTACGAGCTAAAAAACCAGAGGCCAAAATCAAAGTTGTCAAACCGGAACCTCTTCCCTTAATGCCCTTCTCAATATTTTCCCAACATTTGTCTTGGGCAACTCTTTTATAAACTCAATAAACTTTGGCCTTTTATAGCCTGTAAAATTCTCCTTACAGAATTGTTTCAGCTCCTCTTCTGTCAGCGATTCGTCACGCTTAACCACAAAGATTTTCACTGCCTCCACACACTGCGGATCAGCAATACCCACCGCAGCAACTTCCAATACTTTTGGATGTGTCGCTACTACTCCTTCTATTTCATTTGGATACACATTAAATCCTGAAACAAGGATCATGTCTTTTTTGCGATCTACAATTTTTATATAACCTTCTTCATCCATCACAGCAACGTCACCGGTTTTAAACCAGCCCCCGGGATGAAATACAGTTGAATTATCTTTTTGCCAGTAGCCTTTGAATACCTGTGGTCCTCTTGCACATAGTTCACCAGGCTCGCCATTTGATACAACGTTACCATTGTCATCCATCATTTGTATTTCAGTGCTTGGAATAGGAATACCAATACTTCCCATTCTTTCTCTACCTGCAATCTGATACGTAAGCACCGGGGATGTTTCACTCAAACCATATCCTTCACTGATTGTGATACCCGTTTTTTCAAACCAACGTTTAAAAACAATTTCTTGCAGCGCCATCCCACCGGCACTGCACCCTTTTATCTGTGACAGATTGATGTCAGAGAAGTTCGGTTGATTCAGCAGCGCGTTATAAAGTGTGTTTACACCAATCATAGTATGAAATGGCTTTTTAAGAATTTTAATGAATCCCTGGAAGTCACGTGGATTTGTAATCAATCGATTGTTCATACCTGAGGTGAGAAAAACAAAAATTCCAGTCAGTGCGTAGATATGATAAAGGGGTAATGGAATGATGGCTACGTCCCCTGCAAACAGCGGCCCTTTTGCTGTAACTTTCAACAATGGATCTACTTGCCAAACATTCGACATTACATTATTGTGCGTAAGCTGCGCCCCTTTTGATAAACCTGTAGTGCCTCCGGTATATTGTAAGAATGCTGTATCCGATTTTTTCATTGCAACAGGTTTGAATGTTCCTGCCGCTCCTTTTTTAAGGGCTGTTGAAAAGGAAATTACCCCTTGTAAATGGTATGGCTTTACCATTTTCTTTACCCGTTTCACAACAAAGTTTGTCACTAGTTTTTTAAAGCCACCGAGTAAATCTCCAATTTCGGTAACGATCACAGTTTTGATTGCAGTGTTAGCAATGATCTTTTCAAGATTATTAGCAAAATTTGCAACGATAACAATTGCTATGGCACCACTATCTTTAAACTGATGCTCCATTTCACGAGGAG
>Ga0123337_10002769_pt1 | contig 19545 bp, 16 predicted proteins | sample frozenSSSSmetaG_FD_89792 | JGI IMG/M metagenome (GOLD analysis project Ga0123337, IMG submission 89792) | Glacier valley bacterial and archeal communities from Borup Fiord, Nunavut, Canada, to study Microbial Dark Matter (Phase II) -... | ecosystem: Environmental > Aquatic > Freshwater > Ice >... | reverse complement strand
TCCTCTTTAGTTTTTGAAGAATTGTCTTTTTGATCGCTTTGAGTTTTCATAAAATTAGAATATTAGTTAATACTATTTCAAAATTGAAAAAAATATTCCATCGAATTATTATATAATTAATTTGAAAATTTACATAATAAACACCTGAAAATTATATAATTACAGATTATAATTCTATAAATTATAGATCTAATTTCCACATAAATTTACAATAATAATATAATTTTAAACTATTTAAATCATGAAAACTACAAAATCACAAGACAAGAAAAATGCAGATGTAAAATCCACATCAAAAAAAGAAGATCAAAAAACTAGTCCAAAAAGTACCGTAAAAAAATCTGAAACAGTAACTAAAAAAGCTCATTAGAAACTAAACAAATTAAATAAAAACTATTATGGAAAATCAAAACAATGGTAATGATGGTCAAGGTAATCATGATTTCCAAACACAAAATTTTAAAAACTTTAAAGAATTGGATTTAGATGAAAACCCAATCTCTCAAATTGATGAAGATTATAATGAAACTAATCCAAATAGACATTTAAACCAAGAGAATAATAACAATTCGTCAAACCATCACACTAGTAATGACGATGTTTTTATAGAAAATCCGGAAGATGAGTTCAATATTGAGGATGATTTTAATGATGAAGATGACTTTGATCTTGATAAAGATTTAAATTTGAATGATGAAGATGATGTCGATGATTGGAATAACGATGATGATGAAGATCAAGAAGATTTAGAAGGTAATGAACTCAAACGTTTTGAAAATTCGTCGCCAGAAATAGACACTACTTTTCTTAATCGTGATTTATAAAGTTTACTAAGATTTTTTTTAATTCAAATTATAGATAAGTATTAAAAAGGGTTTAGCTTTTAAAAGCTAAACCCTTTTTAATTGATAATTAGATGTTAATTAAAGTAGTTATAATTTACATTGCCCTTTTAAAATTTTCATTTAATTAAAATACTATTTTAAAAAAAACGGCTGTGCCAACTGTCTATAGCCGGAACTTCCCATGATTCATTAAACTCTTCAATATTATTAACCAAATTATTAAAAACAATAGTATTTTCAGTCACAGCTTTGTCTTTGACCATTTTTTTGAAATCAATTAACGGCTTATGAGCAATGTGATCTCCTAATTTGAATGTTACATTCATTTTATCCAATAAATCAACATTATATTTTTTTTCTAAGCTTTGAATAAATTCTACCGAAGAATCAATAGAACAACCAGTTGCTGCTTGCACATCTTGGTTCACAGCCAATATTATAAATCTATTGTATTTTAACAGGTATGACGATTCTAAACTTGTACCGTGGGCAGCCCAATTTTCCAAAAAAGTTTGCAAAGCAGTTTCTATTTCGGAAAACTCAGCATCCGAAAATTTTCTATTCGATTGGTAAATCCATATTTTGGATTCTTCCGGTAAATTTTCAAATGGAACGTACATTTATTTTAGATTTATGGTTTGTGAAGTTAATGACTCATAGTGAACATTTCCAAAAAAAGCATCTATTATTACAGGTCTTGTGCATTTGCAATTAATTCAGCAATGTCCATTACTTTTACTTGTCCTTCTTTTTCCTTGTGCTTAATACCATCGGTCAACATAGTATTGCAAAAAGGACAGCCTGCAGCAATTATATCCGATTTAGTTTCTAAAGCGTCCTCAGTTCTTTCCACGTTAATTTCTTTGGTTCCAGGTTCGGCATCTTTAAACATTTGAGCGCCTCCGGCACCGCAACATAAACCATTGGCTTTTGAACGTTTCATTTCAATCAGTTCAGCATCCAATTTTTCTAATAAGGCTCTCGGAGCTTCATATATACTATTGGCTCTGCCCAAATAACAAGGATCATGAAAAGTAATTTTTTTTCCTTTAAATTGTCCGCCTTCAATAGTTAATCTACCTTCGTCTAATAACGATTTAAGAAATTCTGTATGATGTACTACATCATATGTCCCTCCTAATTCAGGATATTCATTTTTTAAAGTATTGAAACAATGGGGGCATGCAGTAACAATTTTCTTTGCTTCATAACCATTCAGAACTTCAATATTCATCATGGCCTGCATTTGAAACAAAAATTCATTTCCTGCTCTTTTGGCTGGATCTCCAGTACAACTCTCTTCGGTACCAAGAACAGCAAAAGATACATTTGCACGGTTTAAGATTCGCACAAATGCCTTTGTTATTTTCTTTGCTCTATCGTCAAAACTTCCTGCACAACCTACCCAAAATAAAACTTCTGGTTGCTTACCTTGGGCCAGCATTTCGGCCATTGTTGGTACTATTAAAACTTCTGACATTGCTTTTTGTTTAATCTGTTAAATGTAAAATCGGTTAAACGAATAACCAATTAAACTATATTTCGTTTTTCCAGTTCAAGCGATCTTGTTGATTGTATTGCCAAGGTGCTCCATTATTCTCTATATTGGTCATCATTGTGTTTAATGGCATTGGAGCAGCACTCTTTTCCATTACCAAATAACGACGCATGTCCATAATTATTGAAAGTGGACTTATATTTACCGGGCATTCTTCTACACATGCGTTACAGGATGTACACGCCCATAATTCTTCGGGAGTTATGTAATCGTTTAATAATGTTTTATTGTCCGGAACAAAAATACCTTTGTTAGCATCAATGTTTTTTCCAACTTCTTCCATCCTATCTCTTGTATCCATCATAATTTTGCGAGGAGACAATTTTTTTCCTGTTTGGTTTGCAGGACAGGCCGATGTACAACGACCGCATTCTGTACAAGTGTAAGCGTTTAACAGTTGTACCCAATTTAAATCCTGAATATCGCTTGCGCCAAATTTATTAGGCACTTCGCTTTCGTTTGCGGGAGCTGCAGCAAATGGATTGGCATTTGGATCCATCATTAATTTTACTTCGGCTGTAACAGAAGCTAAATTATCGAACTTTCCTTGTGGATTTAGATTTGCAAAATAGGTGTTAGGAAATGCCAAAAGTATATGAAGGTGTTTTGAAAAATACAAATAATTCATAAAAATCAGAATTCCTATGATATGTAACCACCAGAATATTTCATTCAAAAGCATCACCAATTGGTTGGAAACACCATTAAATAAAGGTTCTATAAATTGACTTACTGGGAATGACCCCGCTTTTATAAAATGGGAATATCCTCCGGGAATATTTTGTAAATGCAAATCGGAAGCATTCATTAACAAAAACAATGTCATTAACACAATTTCAAAATACAAAATATAATTGGCATCACTTTTTGGCCAGCCTTTTAAATCTGAATGTATGAATCTATTTAACTTAATTATATTTCGTCTTATTAAAAATACAGCTACAGCAAATAAAACTAATATAGCTAGTATTTCAAACAATGCTATTAATACATCATATAGCCCACCTAAGGATGCAAAAATCCTATGAGTTCCAAATAAACCGTCAATAATAATTTCTAATAATTCAATATTAATAACCACAAAACCAACGTAAACGATGATATGAAGAATACCTGCTACTGGTCTTTTTACCATTTTAGATTGCCCTAACGCAATCATTGCCATATTTGCCCAGCGCGCTTTAGGATTATCATTTCGATTTACTGCTACACCTAAATTAATATTTCGCATAATTTTTTTTACACTTTTGTAAAAAAAACTAAACCCTGCAATTAACAATATGCCAAATAGTATATTATTTAAATAACTCATAAATGCTAATTTTTTTCTATTACTATCGAATCTTTTGGTTTAATATAAGGCTTGTTTTTCTTGCCAAAGACAGAAATATTTACATATCGTGTTGGATTTAATCTAACATCTTGTAAAAGTAATTCTAATTCTTTTGAAGTTTTGTCCAGGTTTTTATATAAAGATTCATCTTTTAGTAATTTACCCATAGTACCTTTTCCAGATTCTAAACCTTTCATCAAACCATCAACTTTACTCAGTACTATATTTAAATTTCTAACCGTTTTTCCTAAATCGGCTTTATTCAACGAATCCGAAATTTTAGAAAAATCATTTGAAACTTTATTAAAATTGGAGACAACGCTTTTTAATTGCCCTTTATTTTCATCCAAAATTGCATTTGCACTCAAAGAAACTTTATGAAATTGTTCCATCGTTCGACTTAACTCAGCTAATGTCTTTTTTAAGTCTTCTTGACCTTTCTTATCCAAAACTGTATTTAATCCAGCAATTAATTGATCTACACTTACCATCAATTTTTCAAATTTAAGTAAGGCTGGAGATACTTTGCTTCCTAAAGATTCTGTTAAACTAGCTTCAATATCACCTACTAAATAATCTCCACTTTCGGCAATAACTTTATCATTATAATTAGGGTTAATGGATATTTGCTTCCCTCCTATTAAACTAGCTGCGTAGATTGTAGCTGTACTTGTTTTTGAAATAGGAAAATCTGTATTTAATTGTAACTCTACTAACAATGACCCTTTTTCTCCAAGGGTTATCGCTTTTACTTTACCAACAACAAGACCATTAATGGTCACTGGAGCAGATATAGCCAATCCTTCAACATTTGTATATTCTACAAAATAGGTACTATAATTATTTAAAAGGTCTTTCCCTTTTAAAAAACTGTATCCCCAAATAAATAATAGAATAGATGTTATTACTAAAATTGCAGTTTTTATTTCTCGTGTAATTTTCAAAATCCGTGTGTTTTTGAGACAAATTTACTATAAAATATTCGAACTTGTCAGTATTATTTAATCGCTTCTTGTATACTTATTTTTTTTCCGTTTTTAAACGCAATTAAAAATGCGGAATTATATCCTTTAGATTTAACTTCCTTTAATTGATTTTTTGCTTCATTGTAATCGTTGGTTTCTCCATATAAATATTTATAAATAGTACCTTCATACACCATCGAAACATTCTTTAAGCCTTTAAAATTTTTAGACACTAAAGCCATTTTTTTTTTACTAGCTGATAGCTGTATTTTATAAATGGATCCTAAAGTATCTTTCGTAATTATTGTTTTATTGGTATCTGGAGTTCCGTTACTCTTTACCGGATTTTCAATACTTTTTTGAGAAGGTTTTTCTTCTTGAGCTTCCACTGCTCCATCTCCAAAATATTCATATTTATAACTGATGATAGCATCGGCGATAGCTCTTGCAATATCATTCTGACCGTCTTCAGAATTTAATAATTCCCCTTCTACAGTATTAGATATAAAACCTGTCTCTACTAAGACTCTTGGCATATAGGCTTTATGAAGCACCATAAAAGGGGCTTGCTTGACCCCACCCTGTCTTAATTTTTTTCCTAAACTACTAAATCTTTCTTCAATTTTACTGGCCAGCGATATACTGTTTTCCAAATATTCTTCTTGCATCAAGGTCATTCCTATCATCGTCTCAGGAGAGTTAGGATCAAAACCTTCATACTTTTGTTTATAATCTTTTTCTAAAGTAATAACTGAGTTTTCCTTTTTGGCGGCTTCCAGATTTGATGCTGTTTTGTTCATCCCCATTACATAGGTTTCTGTTCCATCGGCAGCCGTATTTTTGTTTGCATTACAATGTATTGACACAAAAATATGTGAATCTGATCTGTTTGCAATATTTGCTCTTTCAATTAAATCTATAAAAACATCAGTCTTTCTTGTATATATAACATCGATTTTGGGATACGATTCGAGAATTTTACCCACCTTTAAAACTATAGCCAATGCAATATTTTTTTCAACACGTCCGCTATAAACCGCACCAAAATCGTGTGCACCGTGACCTGCATCTAAAGCAACTCTAAAATAGTTAGTCTGTCCATAGGTTTCAAAAGATAACATCACTAATAAAATAGATATCAAAATTTTAATTTTATTATACATACACATACGACAATAGTTAATTTAATTATAAGACTTCCATTATAATATAACATTTGATTATTTTTGACAAAAATTTATATGTAATTTTGGCTCGCGAATAAACAAGTCTTCATTTTACAAAAATAGCATTTAAACCTTTGCATACAAACTTATTTAATATCGTTTTAGTATCAATTTTCCTAACAATAGGATTTGGTAATTTATATTCACAAGATATAAAGAATAAACCAACTACTATTCAACCTAATAAACAAGCCGTTAAGACTCCTGTTGTTGAAAATAGTATTAATAACTCAGTTGTTGAAACACAAAAAGACACGGTAAGATTAGATACTGTTAAGGTGAAAAAAGGAATTCTGGACGGCAAAGTAAACTACAAAGCTGTAAATTATGTAAAGATTGATCAGAAGAAAAAACTAATTACATTATACGATAAAGCTGAATTATATTACCAAGATGTAGAATTAAAGTCGGGTATTATTATTATGGATTACGAGAAAAACGAAGTATATGCAGGAAGAATTAAAGATTCTTTGGGCAATTACACCCAATTTCCGAATTTTAAACAAGGTGCGAATGTCGTAGAACCCGATTCTATTCGGTTTAATTTTAAAACAAAAAAAGCCTTAATTTGGAATTCAAGATCGGATCAGGGAGAATTTAAAATAAAAGCTCAAATCACGAAAAAAGAAAATGACTCTGTATATTTCTTAAAAGGAGCTCGTTTTACCACCTCGCAAGATGTGGATAACCCGGAATATTATTTTCAGACGAATAAAGTAAAATTTATTCCAGGAAAAAAAATAGTTACCGGCCTTACCAATATGGTAATTGCAGGGGTACCTACTCCATTATTTTTACCATTTGCTTATTTTCCTATTTCAAAAGAAACCAGCACTTCAGGGATTATTTTACCTTCTTATAATGATTCTAATACCAGAGGCTTTTCTCTTCAAAATGGTGGTTATTATTTTTCATTAAGTGATCATTATGATTTAACAGCAGTAGGTGATTATTACACTAACGGGAGTTATGGATTGGGTTTTCAGTCTTCGTATGCAGACAAGTATCATTATCAAGGTAATGTTAATGTTCGGTTTGAAAATAATATTACCAGCGAAAGGGGCTATCCCGATTATTCAAAAACTAAAATATACAATATTCAATGGTCGCATTCGCAGGATTCTAAGGCAAATCCTAATTCTACTTTTTCGGCATCTGTGAATTTGGGAAGCAGTAAGTATTTTAAACAAACTGTTAATCAGGTAAATGTTGGTTCCTCATTAAACAATACCTTAAGTTCTTCTATCTCTTATAGCCGAACATTCAATACGGTTCCACAAATGCGATTGTCATTGACAGCAACACATTCTCAAAACACGCAAACAGAAGTTATCAATATGACACTGCCCACACTACAATTTAGTGTTGATCGTATGTATCCATTCGCTCCAAGTGACGGAGCAAAAAAAGGCTTTCTTAAAAACATTAATTTGCAATATAATTTAAACGGGAAAAATAGTTTTGTAACTACTGATTCGTTGTTTTTTAAACCACAAATGTTTAGAGATGCAAAAACTGGTTTTCAACAAACTATTCCATTAAGCACCAATTTCAAAGTATTTAAATATTTTAGTGCAACCACTGCTGTAAACTATGAAGAAATATGGTATTTTAATACCGTTAATAAAAGGTATGATGAGCAATTAAATACTGCTGTCACTACAAATGTAAAAGGTTTTGAGGCCTATAGAACCTACTCGGCTTCCAGTAGTTTGGGGACAACTATTTATGGTACTTTTAATTTTGGAGAAAATAAAAAAATTCAAGCTATTCGTCATGTAATGCGACCGGCTATTTCCCATAGTTATACGCCAAGTTTCGAAAAATACTATGACACTTATGCGACTGACGCTAGCGGAACCATGCTTAAAGATTACACTCGCTTTGAAGGTGGTATTTATGGTGCGCCGGGTATAAACAGATCAAATTTTGTCGGATTTAATTTAAGTAACACTTTTGAAGCAAAAGTAGCCGATAAAGACAGTACGAAGACAGAACCAAAAAAAATTATGTTGCTTAATAATTTAAACTTTTCAACAAGTTATAATATGGATGCAAGTTCGCTTGCCTGGTCACCTGTAAGAGTTAGCGGTGGTACACAATTTTTTAATAATAAACTGAGCGCAAATTTTGGTGCAACTTTAGATCCTTACGCCATTGACAACTCCGGGAGTAGAATTAATACATTCAATATTAATAATGGCGGGAGTTTGTTTAGAATGACCAGTGCCAATTTAACAATGAATTATTCACTTTCAAGCAATGATGGGGGAAAAGAAGAAAAAAACACTCAAGGTGAAAGGAACGGCGGTAGAAGTGATGATTTATTTGGTTCGGATATTGATTTAGCAGATGCAAGGAAAAGTCAGTTCAACAAAGAAGGTGAAGAAGAGGGAGAAGACAAGATATCAGAATTTTTTAGATCTAAATTACCTTGGGATTTAACATTTGCTTATTCCTTAACCTACGGCAACAATAATAGAGAGAATACAATAATTGGAAATTCAATAATGATTTCTGCAAATGCTGATTTAACTCCTAAATGGAAAGCTGGAATTTCTACAGGCTTTGATTTTGTAAACAGCGGCGTTACATTTACACAACTTCGTTTTGAAAGAGATTTGTTGAGCTGGAGAATGGATTTTAACTGGACTCCTTTTGGTGATACTTCCAGTTGGAATTTTTTCATCGGAATAAAATCTGGTGTCTTAAGTGACATTAAATGGGAAAAACGAAATGTTACTAATTAACCAAATATCAGATATAAATAAAAAATTATGAAAAAAATAATTTTTACCGAAAAGGCACCTGCTCCTATTGGCCCCTACAATCAAGCTGTTTTAAAAGGAAACACTTTGTACACATCGGGACAAATTGCATTGAATCCTGCAACAATGGAATTGGTTCTCGACAATATTGAAGTTGAAACTAAACAAGTAATGAAAAACATGAAAGCGGTATTAGAAGCAGCAGGAATGACTTTTGAAAACGTAGTAAAAACGAGCATATTTATAATGAATATGAATGATTTTGCGAGCATCAACACCATTTATGGTTCTTATTTTAATGAAAAAACCGCTCCAGCTCGTGAAACGGTTCAAGTGGCTTGTTTGCCAAGAAATGTAAATGTAGAAATTTCTATGATTGCTATCCTTTAATTACTATTGATTATTTTAATTTATTTATTTGCAACATGATATGCAATAAGTCCATCAATTGGACGTCTTAAAACATTACCTAATTCCAATTCATATTTTTCGAATATTACCTTTAGTTCCTCTTTTAAATAAAAAGCAATAGATCCTACAAAATGCACTGGAACTTCTTTGCAATTTTCAAATTGTTTGATGTAATTTTTAACGAAAGATTTCATTGCTTTATAAATAATCTTTTTACAAAACTCATGTTCTTTATTTTGAATAAGGAATTTTGCAAATGTGGCTAAATAAGCATTTGGGTTTGGCTCTTTGTATAATTTATTTTTAATAAAATCCGGATCAACATCATATTCTTTTGCAAAAAGCTCAGCCAATTCGATTGGCATTTTATTGAAATAATATTTACGGATTAATTCTTTACCAAAAACATTACCGCTACAATCATCCATTACAATATATCCAAGTGACTGCACTTTTTGATGTAGAACTTTCCCATCAAAATAACTGCAATTTGAACCCGTTCCTAATATGCTTACAATTGCTTTTTCTCCTTTTGGAGTTGTCGCATAAACTGCAGCATAGGTATCTTCTTCTACTACAATAATAGCATTTGGAAAATAAACCTGAAAAATTTGGGAAAGCATGATTTTCATTCTTTCAGTACCACAACCTGCTCCATAGAAAAACAAATGGGTGGCTGTTTTTTTATTTTGTAAAATATCAAACCGATCATTTAAACGATCGATAACTTCTTCTTCATTAAGTATTTCAGGATTTAAACCTAATGTTTGCGTGGTAAACAATACTTTTCCATCCTCATCTATTGCAATCCAGTCTGCTTTAGTAGAACCACTATCAACTATTAATTTCATGTTTTTTGGTTTATTGGTTTATGAATTTTGTTCCTTCTATTTTTACCCTGTTCAAACTATCAAAGGAACATCATTAAAACGAACAAAAAAGATAAAATCCCATTACTTTTACATAATGGGATTTTTGTAAAAATTATAAATTATTTTAATCCAGCAATATGTACAGATAAATCAATTAATTTGCTTGAATATCCGTATTCATTATCGTACCAAGATACAAGTTTAAAGAAAGTTGAATTTAAACCAATTCCTGCAGTAGAATCAATTATTGAAGTTCTTTTATCAGAAATAAAATCCTGAGAAACAACTGCATCTTCAGTAAATCCCATAATTCCTTTCAATGAAGTTTCAGAAGCTGTTTTCAAAACTGCCATAATTTCTTCATAAGAAGTTTCTTTCGCAACTTTTACAGTTAAATCCACTACAGAAACGTCAGCAGTAGGAACACGGAAAGACATCCCTGTCAATTTTCCATTCAAAGCAGGAATAACTTTTCCAACAGCTTTTGCTGCACCAGTTGATGACGGAATGATGTTTATGCTAGCTGCACGTCCGCCTCTCCAGTCTTTTCTAGAGGGACCATCAGCTGTCATTTGAGTAGAAGTTGTTGCGTGTACTGTTGTCATTAAAGCTTCAACAATTCCGAAATTATCATGAATAACCTTAGCCAAAGGAGCCAAACAATTGGTAGTACAAGAAGCATTAGAAACAACAAGATCTGAAGCTTTTGCAGTTTCATGGTTAACACCCATTACAAACATTGGAGCATCTGCAGATGGAGCAGAAATAATTACTTTTTTAGCACCACCTTTAATGTGCTCATTTGCTGTTTCGATAGTTGTGAAGATACCAGTACATTCTGCAACTACATCAACATCAACTTCATTCCATTTTAAGTCAGCTGGATTTCTTTCTGCAGTGATACGGATGTTTCTCCCGTTTACATAAAGTTTTCCTTCTTTAACTTCTACAGTTCCGTTAAAACGACCATGAACTGAATCATATTTTAATAAATAAGCTAAGTGATCAACATCTAATAAATCGTTGATAGCCACTACTTCTACATTATCTCTGTTGAAAGATTCTCTAAAAACGATTCTTCCAATTCTACCAAATCCGTTTATTCCTAATTTTACTTTTGACATTGTATTTAATTTAAATTATAATTTGTTTATTTTCTTTTTTAATCTAAGAAGCAAATTCAAATTGCTGCGCTTCTTTTTATTTTAAATAGACATTATATCTGATACACGTAATAATTCTAAATCAATTTCAGAATTTCCTTTTATGGCTTGTTCCAAAGGAGTAAGCGTAATTTTATCACACAATAAACCAACCATATAATTTGATTTACCTTCTAATAAAGATTCAACTGCTTTTACTCCTAGACGACTTGCCAGAACCCTATCAAAACAAGACGGTGCGCCGCCACGCTGCATGTGTCCCAGAACCGAAACACGAACATCATATTCAGGGAAATTAGATTCTACATAATCCTTTAATTCGAATACTGTTTTACCTATTTTATCACCTTCGGCAATTACCACGATACTTGATGATTTTCCTGCGGCTTTACTTTTTCTCAAAGAATCTAATAAACGTTCTAGTCCCAAGTCCTCTTCTGGAATAAGAATTTCTTCGGCTCCAGCACCAATTCCTGCATTCAAAGCTATATGTCCCGCATCACGACCCATTACTTCAATAAGAAATAATCTATTGTGGGAACTGGCTGTATCCCGTATTTTATCAATTACTTCAACAACAGTATTTAAAGCTGTATCATATCCTAATGTATGGCTTGTACCAAATATATCATTATCGATTGTTCCTGGAATTCCCATTACCGGAAAATCATATTCAGAGTTAAATAACAATGCACCGGTAAACGAACCGTCGCCCCCTATTACAACAAGAGCTTCAATCTCCGCTTTAACTAAATTTTCATGTGCTTTTTTACGACCTTCTGGAGTTTTAAAATCCATTGAACGTGCCGATTTTAAAATTGTCCCTCCTTTATTCACAATATTATTTACACTTCGAGGTCCCATTTCTTTGAAGTCTCCTTCAATCATTCCCTGATAACCACGATAAATACCAACACATCCTATATTATGATAAGCACATGTTCGTACGACAGATCTAATAGCTGCATTCATTCCTGGAGAATCTCCCCCTGAAGTGAGTACACCTATCTTTTTTATTGTTTTTGACATTTTTTTAAGTATTAAAGTGTAAATTTAGCAAACATAGACGATATTTTAGGGTACGTTTCTAACATTTTAATAAAACAGCTGCAATTCAAACGTTTTCGTTGATAAGTTTTTTCTAAACCAAAAAACTTGCTTTTTAGAAATGAAATTAATTGATTTTAATTCCGATTTATAAGTAAAATTCAAGCTTTAAAAAATATAAAAAGTTATAACAAGAATTGCTCTTGCTCAGATAAATATAACAAGTTGAACATTTAAAAAAAATAAACAATAGCTGTTTAAAACTCTAAAATTAGTCTAATTTTTAGCAAATGGTTCAATGTTTAAATCATACCAAAAGGTTAATCGTTTTCTGGCAGAACAGCATCTTGATTTACTCTTGGTTTTTCAGGTTTAGGGTCTTCTGGTTTAGTAAAGTTGATAAATTCAGGGTTTAAATTAGAATCTGAATTATCAACATTTGTTTTTGCATTTGTCAGCTTGTTACTTTTGAATAACTTCGCTACTAATTCCTGAAATGTATCAAAATCTACTTCATATGAAAGACCTAAGCCTTGCGTATATCCAATTCCTTGTCCTATATAATTAACATCATTTTCTTTATTAAACATGTGAAAATTAAAAGATCCATCAGCGTTAACCCTATATTTTACATCAATATCGCCCACAACTGCAGACTGATTCACTCCTCCAAAAGGAACGCCAACTTTTCCATTTATCGTAATTCTTTCATTAACTTTTGATGAAAATATGGCCTCAAACCTACCATCAGTTTGTTTTCCTGGTCTGTTATCTGCTGTTACAACATTAAAGTTCATCTCGAACTTATCGTCATTAGATTGTACAATATTACCCAACAATCCTGTTGCCGTTTCGTATAAACTTGATGAAACAGCCTGACCTGCCCCGTCTGAACTTAAAAAACTTCCCGTAGACAATAAATACAAAGCTTGAGTTTGTCGTATATCTTTATCAAGTAATTCCGTCTCTAGCTCGGATTTTAAAACGCTGGATACGGTTGGGAATTCTATTAAAAAATCAGGCTCTGGACTTGTTAAATCACCGCGTATACCAATTACAACCTCTACAGGAACTTTTTTATTTACACTTGAGTTTACTAACAAAACTGCAGGATTTGCCGATGTTTTATAAACAGCCTCAAGATTTAGTTGCGCTCTCAAAGGATTTCCTTCCCAAATTATAGAGCCTCCTTTTTTAATATTAAATTTCTTGTCTATAAGTCCGCCATATTTAAAGTTATAAGTTCCTTCAAAAGGCAAGAAATCTCCCCACATATTAAATTTTCCTAATGTATTAATTTTAAATAATAAAGTTCCATTTCCTCTGGCTTTCATACCATGACCCGAATTCCTGTCTAATATTACTTCTACTTCCGCGTTAGGCGTAATTTCAAAATCAAATTCCAATTCAAGTCCATTGTATTTTTTAGAATTATCGACTATTCCGTTCTCTAAATTGAATTTTTCTTTTGGGGTTACAAAATGGATAAAACTATTTTCACTTACACTCTCCGCATTATTAATTGGAATTTTTACGGCAGTCCCTTTTTCTGATTTTGCATCTACTTTTATAAATAAATTATTTGTTGGTCCTTTTATAGTTGCGGTACCATCTATGAATGCTGTCCCAAAATATGCTGCATCTTCGCTATCATTTGTGTCTAATGCTAGCAGTCTTTTAGAATCTATTGTTAAATCTAATTTCCAATCCGAAAATTTATTATGTTCAACAACACCGTTTAAAGTTCCTGCTGTCTTATATTTTGTATCGGTTATCGTATTGTTTCTAAATAAAAATTTTTCATCTGTTAAATCAATAATAGTTCTTTCTTTTAATGCATAATCAACATTTAGATAAGGTACTTTTAAACCGCCTTCATTTATATACAATCGACCATTAATGTCGGGTTTTTTAATACTTCCTCCTATCGTTGCATTCCCAGAAACAAATCCTCTTATATTGGATATTACATTTCCTCCCAATGCGCTTAACGTGGCTAAATTAAATCGATCAAATTTTAGATTTAAATCGAATACCGTTTCTTTATTGACTATTTCAAAACTTCCATCGGCATTAAAAGCTTCAATATTTTCATTTTGTATTGTTGAATATAAGGTAAATTTTCTAAAGTTTTCATCTCCTTTTATATCAAAGTTCAAAACTCCAAGTTCATTTTCATTAACTTTAAGACTATCAATGATTATGGAGGCTGTTGGTTCATAAATTAAATTATTTTGTTTGTAATGTACTACACCGTTGATATTCCCAAAAACAACAAAGTTATTACTTGCGGGCGTTAGCTTATTTAAATCTACATTTTCAAATGTTAATTTCAAATCCTTATATGATTTCCCTTTTAAGTCGCCATTAAGTGTGATTTTTTGGTTATTATTCGAAAAAATAATATCATCTATAGAAAAGTTTTTAAATTCTTTATCAAAAACAATTCTGTTGTTTGGTAAATTACCTTCGTTCAAAAACCAAATATAATTTTTAAGTCTCATTTCGGACTTACTAAAACCAACAACGTTTTTATTGCCTTTATCAATTGTATGATACAGATCTAAATTAAAATAATCCTGCCCGTTTGTTCCACCCTTAAATTCGGTACGAAAGAACAATGTATCTTTGGACTTGACATTAATCAAACTAAAATCCCGAATTTTATAGTTACTGGTTTTAATACTATCAATCTCAACATACGCATTATAAAGCGGATTTTTATTATCAATATTAATTCTAATATTATCAAACTTATTGTCCAGAGCTGAAATTTTTGGAGAATTAAAATTAAATTTAAACTCTTTATTGTCAGAGCTTATATTTCCTTTTACAACGGTATTTTCGCCAATTACAATATCTGGAAAAAATATCTCAACTATTTTATCATAAATGGTAAAATTGAATTTCAGAAACTGTCCTTTATCAATTTTTACTGGCTTGAAATTAGTATAAAGACTTCCCAAAGAGTTCATAACCAGGTTTTTCAATTGATTAAATTTGTATTTTCCAACAATTTCACCATCTGCAATATCCGGAGAATGTATTTTAATGGTACGAACTCTTCGACCGTCAAAGCTGGAAATTAAATTAAAATCATTAAATACATAAGTATCTTTAGAGTTTACATAAATTGCTTCATTTATATTAATATTTCCTTGTAAATCATCAATTGTATTTCCTTGTACCTGCACTAAAACTTTACCATTAAATACTGACAATGTGTCTTTTACGAAATTTAATTGATGCAAATCGGCTTTTACAACATCTATTTTAAAATCCAGCTTTGTTTCCTTAGTTGTCAAATCAACCAAACCATCAAAATTCATTTTTAAATTTGGGTCATTTACAGTAATAGCACCTTTATATAATGGTAGTTTAAAATTTCCATTTACGACAACATTTTTGTAGTTGTAACCATTATAATCTATTTGGGACACCACTCCTTTTATACCCGTATTCAGATATTTTTTTGTAAAACCTTTTCCATCAATATCTAAATTTAAACTTACTTTTGACAATTGCTTATTATCTAAAAGATCTCCCATATTGAAATCATTAAGCACAAGATAGCCTTTATAGGAAGCTTTATCACTTAAGTTCATGTTCTTAATCTTGAAATTAGTTTTTACTTGCCCTAAAGCAGTATTCATCGCAAGATTTGCATTAATCGATGTAGTGGTAATTTGAGAATTTCCAATTATATAAAAATCCCCCAATTTTTTTAAAATTACAGGTATTTTATTTCTTAAAATATTTGGTAAAATTGAAACAAGATCGTCATAATTTGAAGAAAGTCGATCAAACTTTCCATTCATGTAAAATTTTTGATCTTTGGTCGCTATAAGATTTTTAAAATTTATAAAACCTTTTAATCGTGTATTTCTAGCATCCCTTAAATCTAAATTTAATAATTTTAAATCATTTAAAGATCCTTTTATATCTGCTTTAATTTTAAAATGCTGATGTTTTCCCAATTCCTTATAAAAAAAACGAATATCATTTGAAGCCAAATTAGCAGACTTTATTTTTATGTCAAATTCGACTTTATTAGCAAAATCAGAAAAATCTTTAATTTCGTAATTTAAATATGCATAGCCTTTTAGCTTAGAATCTTTGGTTTTAAGTTCCAAATCTTCTATTTTCATGTGTTGTTGTGTAAAGCTAAAGTTTCCCTTTAAATTTGTGACATAAAGTCCTCTGTGATCCAAAAAAGACATTTTTTGAATGTTGGCATAAATTTCTGATCCATAAATTTTAAAATCACTTACAGACATGTTGAGTCTTGTAAAATCAATATTTTTTGGATTCGATTTATTTTCATCCGATAAAATAAAACGTCCGTCCGTTATATCAACTTTCGTGGCTTTTAATAAAAAATGCTTTTTTGATGGTGGTTTATTAGAATTAAAGGCATCAATAAAATAGTCCAGATTAATTTTTTTTTCTTTTTTATAGGTTTTTAAATTAAAAATTAATCCATCTACACTCAAATCACTGAAGATTAGATCACCTTCTAGTAATTGTTTGGCACCCAAAATGGTTGTATTAATTTTTTTAGCATAAATCAGTACTTTTCTATGATGGTCTAATATTAAAACATTTTTTAATTTTACACCTCCAAAAAGACTGACTTCCACTTCGTCTATACCAATATTTACACCAAAATCATTATTGATACTTTTGGTAAAATAATGAGCAATTCGAGTTTGTACTACTGGTAATGTTAGAGCTATAAATACCGCTAATATTAGTAAAATTAGTGTAAGAAGAGAGCGAAATACTATTTTTTTAATTTTTTTGATACCAGTTACTTTTTAAATTTTTCCTAAAATCATTTATTGACAAGGAAATCATAACACCTTAAATAAAAAATCTTTATTTTTGGCATCGCTGTAAAATTAATATTTTTATCGTAATTCATCAAATATAGTTCAAAATAAGTCCCTTTTTATGCAAAATTCCGATGTTTTTATTCTTGCTATCGAAAGTTCGTGCGATGATACTGCAGCAGCTGTTTTACACAATGATAAAGTTCTGTCAAATGTTGTTGCAAATCAGCTGATTCACAATCAATACGGAGGTGTTGTTCCCGAACTGGCTTCCAGAGCGCATCAACAAAATATTGTCCCTGTAATAGATGCTGCGCTAAAAAAAGCTAATATTGGTAAAGAACAATTAACTGCCATAGCTTTTACTCAAGGACCGGGTTTGATGGGTTCTCTTTTGGTCGGAAGCTCATTTGCAAAATCATTGGCTTTGGCATTACAAATTCCGTTGCTTGCAGTAAATCACATGCAGGCACACATATTGGCACATTTTATAGATGAGGAAGGTTTTGACAAACCTGCTTTTCCTTTTTTGGCCTTAACAATTAGCGGTGGACATACACAAATTGTTCAGGTCAATGATTTTTTTGATATGACTATTATTGGCGAAACTACTGATGATGCTGTGGGAGAAGCTTTTGACAAAAGTGCTAAAATATTGGGACTTCCCTATCCTGGTGGTCCATTGATTGATAAATATGCACAGCTTGGAGACCCAAAAGCCTTTGCTTTTACAAAACCAAAAGTACCCGGACTGGATTTTAGTTTTTCTGGACTAAAAACGGCAATTTTATATTTTATTCAGAAGAAAAAAATAGAAAACCCCAATTTTGTAGAGGAAAATTTAAATGATATTTGCGCATCTATTCAGCACACAATTATTGAAATTTTAATGGATAAATTAAAATTAGCAGTAGCAACAACGGGAATTGAACAAGTAGCAATTGGCGGAGGAGTTTCGGCAAATTCAGGTATTAGAAACACATTAAAAGAAACCGAAAAAAAATACGGCTGGAAAACATTTATTCCTAAATTTGAGTACACTACCGATAATGCTGCAATGATTGGAATTGTAGGTTATCAAAAGTTTTTATCTAAAAAATTCGAAACTTCAGCTGTCGTTTCAAAACCACGAATACAATTTTAAATTATGCAATTATTTTATAATCCGGATATTACAGAAACTACTGAATCCTTTTCTTTTGACAAAGAAGAAAGCAAACATATCATTAAAGTTTTACGCAAAAAAGATACTGATATTTTATTTGTAACCAATGGTTTTGGTCTTTTGTTTAAAACTGAAATTACATTGGCTTCTGATAGTAAATGTACGGTGCAAATTATTTCGATCGAAAAATCCGAAACTCCAAAATACAAGTTGCATTTGGCAGTTGCGCCCACAAAAATGAACGACCGTTATGAATGGTTTCTGGAAAAAGCCACAGAAATTGGTATTGATGAAATTACACCTATTATTTGTGATCGCTCCGAAAGGAAAGTGATAAATAAAGAACGATTTGAAAAAATTTTATTGACAGCAATGAAGCAATCAAATGTTTTATTCCTTCCAAAACTAAATGATGCTATAACTTTTAAAGAGTTTGTAAAACTTGAAAATGATGGTTTGCAATTGATTGCACATTGTGAGGAAACAGATAAAAAATCATTGAAATCAATTTTGAAACCCAATGAAAATATCACAATTCTAATAGGTCCGGAAGGTGATTTTTCTGAAAAAGAGATTTCTTTAGCATTAGATAATAACTACAATCCTGTTTCGATAGGAAATACCAGATTACGAACCGAAACTGCTGCAATTGTAGCGTGTCATAGTGTTGTTTTTATTAATCAAGAATTGAAAATATTTTAGAATTGATTTATAATTAAATGAAAAAAATATATTTCTTTTTATTGTTTACATCTTTTGCTAGTTTTTCGCAGGAAATAGCCTTGTTAAAATACAGTGGCGGCGGCGATTGGTATGCCAATCCAACTTCACTGCCTAATTTAATAAAATATTGCAACACCAATATTAATACTAAAATTAAATTAAAACCCAGAACCGTAGAACCAAGTAGTACTGACTTGCTTTCCTATCCTTTTGTACATATGACGGGTCACGGAAATGTTATTTTTAGTGATGCCGACGTAAACAATTTAAAAAATTATTTACTAGCGGGCGGTTTTCTTCATATTGATGATAATTATGGTATGGATCAATATATTAGAAAAGAAATAAATAAAATATTTCCGAATAATAATTTAGTTGAAATTCCATCTTCACATCCCATTTTTCAAAAACCGTACGCTTTTCCAAATGGATTACCGAAGATTCACGAACATGATGGCAAAAGACCGCAGGCTTTTGGAATATTTATTGACACTAAATTAGTTTTATTATACACCTACGAGTGTGATCTGGGCGACGGTTGGGAAGATGCTGAAGTTAATAATGATCCTTTGGAAGTTCGTGAAAAAGCATTGAAAATGGGTGCTAATATTATCAATTATATTTTTACAAACTAATT
>Ga0123337_10002768_pt1 | contig 19556 bp, 25 predicted proteins | sample frozenSSSSmetaG_FD_89792 | JGI IMG/M metagenome (GOLD analysis project Ga0123337, IMG submission 89792) | Glacier valley bacterial and archeal communities from Borup Fiord, Nunavut, Canada, to study Microbial Dark Matter (Phase II) -... | ecosystem: Environmental > Aquatic > Freshwater > Ice >... | reverse complement strand
TATTAAAACAGCATAACAATATGAACTTAACTGAATTGTATAAACAATTGCGCGACCAGCCAACTCCACAGAGAGAATTTAGGGCAAAGATTGCGACGGAGTGCGGAGTATCTGAAATGACAGTCTATCGCTGGCTATCCGGTGAGATCATCCCCGATAAGCTTAAGCGTGAAAAGGTTGCAGATGTTACCGGTATTTCAGTAAATGATTTATTCCCAAACTTATTACAGGATGGAACTAACCAACTTTGAATTCTACGGTACTCTTTCGGGCAGTGTGATTATAGCCGAAAAGGATAAATCCTTAAGGGCCTATGAGCAGAGCGAGCAGAGCTTTACAATCGCTATGCTTGAGAAGATTGACAACTTTTACCCTGAAGCCTCTAAAGCTCTGGATGAAACCTATTCACCCGTGAAAGTAAACAAGGCCTACTTTGATTATAAGAAGGTTCACAGGTTCATCCGCTGTAACTTTTCAGAGTATGACAACAAGTCTGATATTGATCAGGACGGGGTTTTTAAGTTTGAGTTTATTGCTTGTCCGCTTCGGGGTGAATGTAAGTTTTGCGGAATCATCTGCAATCCGAAGTTCAACTCAAGACTATCTGAAAGAGAACGTCAAGTAATGAAATTATACGCAACTGCTTTCAAAGCTGACAAAATCGCTGATACTCTTTTTATCAGTATTGAGACCGTGAGAAAGCACAAACGCAATTCACTCCAAAAGCTTGGTTTGCACTCTCTGTCTGAATTTATCGCTTATGCATCCAAAAATCAAATATTCGAAAATCATGACTAACGATCTATACGCAATAAAAGAACTGATGACAAGTTGTTCTGAGATGGGAGCCGCCAACTACGCGAAAAGTATACAGCCCAAATCTGATGACATGACACAGAACGAAGCCTTTGAGAAATTCGGGCAGGGATGGGTTAGAAGTCACGTGAAGAATGATCTTATCAGGGGTTACCGTAAAGGACCAGCAAAGAACTCCCCGATCTACTATTCAAAAACTGAATTAATGACCGTGAGAAATGCAGAGAAAGCAAGCCGACTTGGAGTGTTTGATGATACTAAAATTTAAGAGTTATGCCATTCAAGGATAAAGAGAAAGAAGCAGAATACGATAAAACCTATTATGAAGCTAATGCTGAAAAGATTAAAGCCCGCAATAAAGTCTATCGTGAAGCTAATGCTGAAAAGATTAAAGCCCACAAAAAAGCCTATCGTGAAGCTAATGCTGAAAAGATTAAAGCCCACAAAAAAGCCTATTATGATGATAGCGCTGAAAGGATTAGCGCCCGCATGAAAGCCTATTATGGAGATAATACTGAAAAGCTTAAAGCCCGCATGAAAGCCTATTATGACTCTAATACTGAAAAGCTTAAAGCCCGCAGGAAAGCCTATTATGACTCTAATACTAAAAAGCTTAAAGCCTGCCATAAAGCCTATTATGACTCTAATGCCGAAAAGATTAAAGACTGCCATAAAGCCTATTATGACTCTAATGCTGAAAAGCTTAAAGCCTACTATTTAAAAAGGGGTAAGGTACGCCGTGAGACTCTTTCTGATGCCTACTTGTCCGTTTTGCTCAAAATCCCAATTAAAACCCTTCGCTTAACCCCCGAAAGAATACTTTGGAAGCAAATATCTTTAATAGCAACAAGAATTTTAAAACAAGAACTTAAAAATCAATAAGATGAAAAACAACGGAATGACTAAACGGATGATCCGACAAGAAATGGCAGAAATTGTTTTGTCTTTAAAATCGGGTAAGATGAAGATAGGAGAGGTTAACGCTATCGCTAACTGTGCAAAAGTTGCTCTTGGGACTTTTGTAGATGATACCAATCTCGCAAAAGCCTTAGCCGATAAAAAGGTGAAAGCTGAGTATATAGCTCTTCAAAAACTTGATTAGCTATGAAACAATCTACTGATTTATCCCTGCTTATCTCCCTTGCTTGGTTGAAATCCATAGTCGAACATATCGAAAAAACCATGCTCGTTATTCCCGGAGCTTCCGGAATAGTAGAATTTCCACTATGCAAAGGCGATTCCAGCAATCTATTGATGATTGACCGAGATAAAAAGCCTTGTCAATATTGCGGTGTCCCAGATCAAAAAATAACTGATTTAAATATCAATTAATTATTAATCATTTAATACCAACTCAATTATGAATTTCACGATTAAAGTAAAGCTCACAGCATCATCTAAATTACTTGATGCAATTAACCTGCTCGCTGGTGGTACTCCTCCTGCCCGTTTCGCTTCTTCTGGTCCTTTCGCTACTCCTATAGCGGATGCAATCCTTAACGCTGAAGATGCCATAGAACTGGCTGAGACTCGGAAAACCACAGCCCCAACGACTACCAGAACTCGCAAACCGAAGGAAGTAGTTGAAGATCCGAAACCAGAAGTTAAGGCAGAAGCTCCTGAAGAGGTTAAGGATGAATTCAAAGAAGCTAATACTTCTGATGAACCTGTCACCATTGAGACTGTCAGAGCAGCTGTACAGGAGAAAGCCGCTGGTGGTAAACGTGACGAAGTAAAAGCCCTGCTTACCAAGTACAAAGTAGCAAGAGTTACTGACCTGGTAGAATCGGATTACTCCGCTTTCCTGAAAGAGGTTACTGCCATTGTTCTTGAAAAGGTAAAAGCCTAATCCGATGGGACACGCAGTACTATCTCCCTCCGGTGCTTCAAGGTGGCTTAACTGTACACCCTCCGCACGTCTTGAGCAGAACTTCCCGGATTCGTCCGGTGAAGCTGCCAAGGAAGGGTCACTCGCTCATGAGCTTGGTGAACTCATGCTTAAACTCTACTTGCAGTTGATCAGTAGAAAAGACTACGATTTAACCTTAAAGGTAATCGAGTCAAGCAAATACTACAATGCTGATATGTGGGAGTATGCCGGTAACTATGCCTCATTCGTAATTGAAACATTCGAAGCCGCTAAGGCAATTACCAAGGATGCAGTTATCCAGATCGAAGCACAATTGAACCTTACCGATTACGTTCCTGAGGGCTTCGGGACTGGGGACGCTGTAATTATTGCCGATGGCACCATGCATGTCATTGACCTGAAGTATGGCAAAGGCGTAAACGTATCGTGTGAGAACAACAAACAAATGATGCTTTACGCTTTGGGTGGTCTTCGTGACTTTGACTTCATGTATTCGATTGATACGGTCTGTATGACAATCTATCAACCCAGAATGGATAACATCTCAACGTTTGAAATGTCGGTTAAGGATCTGCAAACGTGGGCTGAGAACTTCCTGAAACCTCTTGCAAAATTAGCTTTCGAAGGTGCCGGTGTTTTCAAAGTAGGTGATCATTGCCGCTTCTGCAGGGCAAAGGCTGTATGCAAAGCAAACGCAAACGAGAATCTTGAATTGGCAAAGTACGATTTTGCAGAAAGTATTCTTCTCAATGATACCGAAGTATCTGACATCCTTTCTCGTGCCTCTGCTTTCAAAGCATGGATTACCTCAGTTGAAGAGATGGCCTTAACCGAAGCAGTTGAAAGGGGTAAGAATTGGCCGGGATACAAGCTTGTAGAAGGTCGTAGTAATCGGGTGTATTCTGATGAAGATAAAGTTGCTAAAGCTTTGGTAAAGGAAGGATTCAAGGAAGCGGATATCTACACAAAGAAGATCCTTGGGATTACTGCTATGGAAAAGGCGATCACTAAAAAGACCTTTGAAAGTGTGCTTGGTGAGCTCATTATTAAGCCTGCAGGCAAGCCAACGTTAGTCGTTGAGTCGGACAAAAGAGCAGCCTGGAATAGCGCTGAAAGTGCAAAAAATGATTTTTCAAATAATTAATCCAGTACATAATAAATTCTCAAAATGGAAAACGTAATCCAATTGACAAAAGTGGTGACAGGTAAAGTGAGATTCTCTTACCTGCACGTGTGGGAACCTTCAGCAGTAGAAGAAGGTCAGGAAAAGAAATACTCAGTATCTCTTATCATCCCGAAGTCGGACAAAGCAACCTTAACAGCTGTAAAGAAAGCAATCGAAGCTGCGAAAGAAGCTGGCAAAGCGAAGTTTGGCGGTAAGGTTCCTGCTACTCTGAAGACTCCGTTAAGAGATGGCGATATCGAACGCCCTGAGGATGAAAGTTACGAAGATTCATTCTTCCTGAATGCAAACTGCAAAACCAAACCCGGTCTTGTGGACAAAAATTGTCTTCCTATCCTTGATCAGGATGAATTGTACTCTGGCTGTTTCGGTCGCGCTTCAATCACATTCTATGCATTCAACACCAGCGGAAACAAAGGTATTGCCTGTGGACTGAACAACCTTCAGAAGCTCAAAGACGGTGATTCACTTGGAGGCAGGGCAACCGCTGAAGCTGACTTCGGAGGTGCTGCCAGTGCAGACGATGATCTGATGTAATCAATCGGAAAGTGTGAGGGTCTTCGGGACTAGCTTTAGGGGTTCGACTCCCCTTCACACTTCAAACCAAATACTTAATATCATGTTTAACCTTCCTGCTACTCGATCAAAAACAAAGAAAATGGGTAAGCTTATAGAGCTTGTACCCGGACAACAAGCCAAAGTGTTAGAAAACAACAAGCCGTTTCCCGTCCTGCAGACATTGAAAAAAGCTTATATCCAAAGAGGCCATAACAAGAACAATCTTATAATCACTTATATATCATGAACCAGAAAAAACTTTATTCAGCATTACACAAATTTCTAACCAAGGATGAGCGCTATCCTGGTCTATTCGGGATTTGGCACAATAACGGTTATCTGTATGCCTCCGATGCTTACACAGCCGCAAAGGTTCACTATGAAGATTATGACTTCGACTATGAAGGTCAGATTATTGACAAAGACGGGAAAGAACTAAATGCAAAGTATCCAGACCTTGAATCTATCATACCAAGAATTGATGATATGGATGAACTGCAGGATGCTCTTGTTACTGACATTTTCGAAGCCTGTCAGAACGTCCCCAAAAGATCAAATAAAGAAGGTGAATTTTCAGCGCTGAATATCGAAGGATTTTTTATTCACTCCTGCCATTTGATCAAAATTATTGATCTGTTTGAAGTGATCGGAGAAACACCGGCTATGTACATAGGGCGGAAGTCAAGGCCTATCATTCTTAAATCAGCTAATTGCATTGCCTTAGTTATGCCTGAGATTAAAGCATTCGGAGCAAAGGATTTACTCTTCACTATTGAGGAAGCACTTGAATTTAAAAACTAATTATCGTGAAACACATAAACCCAAAGAAATACGGCGAAGAGCTCAAAGCTGATAAGGAAAGGATCTTAAACGAATTGTCCTTGATCAAATCAATTATCATTCTGAATAATCCCGGTACCCAAAAATTGATTGATACTAATGGTGAAGATTGGGTAATTAAACAATTTGGTCATTTGCCGATTGACAATAAAGTTGACACTTACGAAGCCCTCACTAATAACGATATCCGTATTAATTTGAATGAGGACTTTGTAACCATTAAAACGATCAATGGCAAATTTGGCTTTAAGCTCGATCAATTGGCCATGATAGATAAAATGGTTAGACGGAGCTTTCCAAGTTCATCCGCAACACCTCCTATCTATAATCAGTCACCCGTTCAAACTCCAAAACAAACCGGTCAACTGAATTTGTTTGATAAAGACGGTTGTTATAAAACAAAAGAGCAGGTTTTAGCTGATGCTGACACACGGATTGAAGCAATGCAGACCAATGTCTCACAGGCAAAGAAAAACAGCAATTTGAATCTTATTGTCCTGTTCCAAAAACAAATTGAGCTTTTAGAAAAAGCCCGGGAAGATGCAGAAAATACAAGCTATGAGAATCTTGAAATTGAAAGATATGTAAATCAGGAATTGACTGAAAACGACTTGATGATCAAGGCAAGAGAGAATAAAAATCATACAGCCGATTGGGTCCGGCAATTTGGTAAAAGGCTTATTGAATTCAATCTGCTTAATTACCCTTTAGCTCCTGAGAAGTATACCGATGATCTGAACGATGTTTTAGAATTGGTAATTGAACTGAAAAGGAAACCCTCAGAGCTATCCTTAGCCGAAATGGTGAAAGAAGAAAAAGGCCGTTACTTCATGCTCGAAGATGAACAAAAAGCAAAGTTCTTTTCTACTCAGAAAAACTGTTGGAAAAAGCTTCAGGGTAAGTCTCAGGAACGTGAATTCTTTGGAAGAAAACGAAATATCGAAGACCTTGCTAAAAGGATCCGACTAATTGAATCCAACTTAACCTTAATCGAACTGGCTCTTAAAAATGAACCTTACCAGGTACGAAAGATCGAAGCTACTCCAAAAGTGATCATCCCTTCAAAAATGGTAGATGCTCCCTTACTCGCTGCAATTATAAGAGATGCAGTTGTAATGACTACAAATCAAGTTAAAGAAGAAAACCAAATTATGCAACCCCAAAAAACCAAAAGAGTACTTGCAATTGATATTGAAACTTATTCACCTGTTGACCTTAAGTCATCCGGGTTATATCCTTACAGCGAACATCCGGAATTCGAAATACTGCTTTTCGCTTATGCCTTCGACAAAGATCCTGTAACGGTTATTGACTTCACAAGCTTGGAAGATTTACCGGACGAAGTATTCGAAGCTTTGACTGATCCAAACGTTCTTAAGACTGCCCACAATGCTAATTTCGAAAGGATCTGTATTGGTCGTTACCTTAGAATTGAATTGCCAATCGATCAATGGGAATGCACAATGGTGAAGTCTGCAATGTTGGGTTTACCCTTCCAATTGTCAGCTGTCGGAAAGGTCCTTAAACTGGATCAGGAAAAGATGACAGAGGGAAAAGCCTTAATTCGTTACTTCTCCATCCCCTGCAAGCCAACTAAGGCAAATGGCCTGAGAACGCGAAACATGCCTGAACATGATGTTGAGAAGTGGGCTACCTATAAAAAATATAATGGCCGTGACGTTGAAGCCGAAAGAGAGATTAGGGAAAAGACAGCTTTCTTCAAGATGCATGATGGAGAAAAAGAATTGTACATACTTGACCAGGTAATCAATGATCGCGGTGTAATGATCGATACACAGTTTGTCAATAACGCTATTGCCATGGATGCTACCTACAAAGACCGGTTAACGGTTGAAATGACAGAGCTTACCAGCCTTGACAATCCGAACAGCGTTGCACAGCTTAAGGCGTGGATTGCTGAAGAGACCGGCGAAGACGTAACAAGCCTGACTAAAGAAGCCATTCTTGCAATGCTGAAAAACACCCCTTCGGATGAAGTTACAAAGGTTCTCAAGAATCGTCAGGAAATGGCTAAAACAAGCGTGAAGAAATACAGTACTATGCTGGATATGGTTGGCTCTGATGGCAGGATCCGCGGACTGTCACAATTCTACGGGGCTAACAGGACTGGCAGATGGGCAGGTCGTGGGGTGCAAATGCAAAATCTTCCACAAAACCATTTGTACGATCTTGACCTTGCACGTCAATTGGTCAGTGAGAATGATCTTGAAATGTTGGAGATGTTATTCGGAAATGTTCCTGATACGTTGTCTCAATTGATCCGCACAGCTTTTGTCGCAAAGCCCGGATGTACCTTTCTTGTTGCTGACTTCTCAGCTATCGAAGCCCGGGTGATTGCGTGGGTAGCGGATGAGAAGTGGAGACTGGAAGTGTTCGCAACACATGGTAAAATCTATGAGGCTTCGGGATCCCAGATGTTCAAGGTACCAATCGAAGAAGTAACCAAAGGATCATTACTGAGACAGAAAGCAAAGATATCAGAATTGGCTTTAGGTTATGGTGGTGGAGTTGGTGCCCTTGCTAAGATGGGAGCTGAAAAGATGGGACTGCAGGAAGATGAGCTCCAAGGCTTAGTTGATGCATGGAGAGCCGCAAACCCGCACATTGTGAAGCTGTGGAAGACTGTTGAGACTGCAGCCAAGAAAGCAGTTGACGAAGGTACAGTCACAACTATACAGCACGGGATAAGATTTGAGGGCCGGGGCAATGTACTTTACATTGAGTTACCATCCGGAAGAAAACTATCCTACTGGCAACCTACAATTGGAGAGAACAAATTTGGCAGTGGCTCAATCCATTATTGGGGGATGAACCAGACAACGAAGCAATGGTGTGATCAGGAGACCTACGGAGGGAAATTGGTTGAGAACATTATACAGGCTATTGCCCGGGACTGTCTCGCTTACTCAATGCTCAGTCTCTCAAAAGCCGGTTATGAGATCGTGTTCCACGTTCACGATGAATGCATAATTGAAAAAGAGGAAGATAAGGCAGATATCAAAGAGGTTTGTGAGATCATGGGACAGAGTATTCCGTGGGCTAAAGGTCTTCCTCTGAGGGCTGATGGTTATGAAACAAAGTACTATAAGAAAGATTAATTACCATATAAAAACAATTTTAAAACCAATATTCAAAATGGAACAGGCATTTACAGCTTTCGAGATGAAAACGATTATTGAGGATTTCAGAGAAAACCTTGTTAGGGAATTTATTGTTGGTGGGTCCTTTGCTCTGGTGGTTGCCGGGGGCTTTGATCTTCCAATCGGTGATATTGATATCGAGGTTGAAGAGTCACAATTCGAGGATCTTAAGAAAATGAGAACCTTAGAGGCAGCTACGCCAAAGTTTACAAAGAATTACAGTGAAGGTGCCCGGATAGACTTCATATTTAAAGGGGTAAAGTTCAACGCTTTCGTTGTTCCTAAACATACCAGATCCTTTGTCTGGAAGGATTACGTAAAATACAGTACTGTTATGGCCGTGATCAATCACAAAAAAGCTCATGCAAGGGTCAAGGACTTCAAGTCAATCAACACTATGGCTCTTGAATTATTGCTAAATATTCAGGTGAAGGAGCAGCAGATATAAATTTTTTTAAATAATTAATGCGCTCATTAGGAACATTTGAATAATTAATAATAAATTTAAACCCCCAATACAAAACCAATGGAAAACCAATTATTAAAAGTCATTACTGACAGTAAAGTCGAACAGTCCACCGCTTTAGGTCTGCAAAATGCTTTCTTACCTTTTTATGCTGATTTGCAGAAGTGGTCAGAAAAAGCCAAAACGCTTGTTGTTACCGATGCATCCCAAGTGCGTGAGATGAAGATGGCACGTGAAGGCAGACTGGCACTAAGGGATATCAGGGTAGCTGCCAACAAGAAAAGGATTGCACTGAAAGAAGATAGTACCCGTTATGGAAAAGCTGTTCAGAGCGTTTACAACTTGATTGATGACCTTTGCACTCCCGCTGAAAAGCACCTGGAAGAACAGGAAAAGTTTGTTGAAATTCAGGAGGAAAACCGGAAAGCAGAATTGAAGAAAGTAAGAACAGCGGAGCTATTGCCTTATGCTGAATTTGTGGCACCTGGTTCTTACGTTGACTTAGGAGAATACACTGAATCAGAATATTCCAATATATTCACCAGCTGCAAAGAGTTACTTGAAAACAAAATAGCTGAAGAAGCTCAGGCTGAACTTGACCGGATTGCCAAGGAGAAAGAGAAAGTTGAAAGACAGGGTAAAATGTTTGAACTTGGTTTAAAATGGAATGGCTCTGAATTCTGCTATCGGGATATTAACTTCCATTGGACTGATCTACTCTGCATGGTCAAAGAAGAGTTTGACAAAGCCTACGAAGGCGCAAAAGCCCGTAAAGCAGAACTTGACGCTGAAGATGAACAAGCTCTTGCTATCCATAAGCAAAATATTCCTGTCGTTACTGAAATAAATATACCGGTTATTGGTACTCCGGTTTTTAATAATCCTCCTGCTATTGCAGTCCTTAAGAGTTCACCGCCGTGCGCTTCATTTTCCAAAGTAAATCACGCTTTTCATTGCTTCTTGTGTGGGGCTAAGCTTTCAGAAATTGGGCTTGGAGGGTTAGAGTGTGACGATTGCCTTACTGTCTTTATTCCCTTCCTTGATCAGGATGGTAACCAATGTCTTGCAAGCCAGAAATAATGAAAATAATCTATATAGCTCACCCGATTAGCGGGAATGTCAAAGAGAATCTTGCCTCCATTGCGAAAATAGCAAGGCAAATAAATCTTACTAATCCAGATGTTACCCCGATAGCCCCCTATTTCTTGGATTGTTATGCCTTGAATGATGCTGTTCCCGAAGAAAGGGAAAGAGGTATTCAAAACGATATTACTATTTTAAAAAGCGGGATTGTAAAAGAGTTGTGGCTTTACGGAAATAGAATAAGTGCGGGCATGTTTCACGAAATAGAATTGGCCCACGATCTGAAAATTAGAGTTGTCCCAATGACTCAAGATACAAAAACCGCCTACACAAAACTTTTAACTACTAAATGTTAAAGAGCATAGTATATAACGAAGATAACCGCTTTGGGTTGGACCTAATCACTTCCAAGTCTATTGATCTTGTTGTGGATGACCCACCTTATTTCTCTGGCCCGCAAAAGAGGAAGTTTTACGGAAGTGAAATTTCACCGATCGGAGTTAAGAGGGTTGATTATCCGCTCATAAAAACGTGGGGCGTACCACAAGCGGATTACTTCAAAGAGCTCGAGAGGGTTTCAATAAATCAAATCGTGTGGGGCTGTAATTACTTTGATTATCAATTTGGCCCCGGTCGGATAATTTGGGATAAGGTAAATGGAAACTCATCATTTTCAGATTGTGAAATTGCTTTCTGCTCAATTCATGACAGTGTTAGATTGTTCCGGTATATGTGGAACGGGATGATGCAGGGCAAGAGCCTTGAGGAAGGTCACATCATGCAGGGCAATAAAAAGCTGAATGAAAAGAGAATTCACCAGTGCCAAAAACCTGTGATCCTTTATGATTGGATATTTTCCAAATATGCCACTAAAGGGATGACCGTTGCAGACTTTCACGCAGGGAGCGGAAGCAGTCGAATATCCGCTTACAAAGCCGGGCTTAATTACTACGGTTGGGAGGCTGACCCCGTTTGTTGGCAAGACCAGGAAGATAGATTCAACAACTTTTTAGAGTCATACCATAAAGAAAAACACTTACAACATGCCTACTAAAGAACTAATAATCATAAATGACGGCCCCTTCGATATCGCTACCGGCAAAAGCCGAAAGGAAACGCACTGGCGCAACAGGGAAACTACCTGGTCCGCTTTTGTGAGAAAGATATCAGAAACGCACCGGACAGCTGAGACCCTGAGTGAGTACATGGGTTTCAAAAAGACGCTGCAGGATGAGAGAAAGGATATCGGGGGTTTTGTTGGTGGATACGTGAACAATGGCAGGCGTAAAGCTGAGAATATTACTCATCGTCAATTGATCACGCTTGATATTGACTTTGCAACCGGACAAGGTCAGACTTGGGATGACTTCACGATGCTGTATGATAATGCTGCTGCAGTGTATTCCACTCATAAGCATATGCCTGAGAGTCCACGTTTGCGCCTTATCCTGCCTCTTGATCGGCCTGTATCAACAGACGAATATATTGCCATTGCCAGACGTATTGCCGGAGATCTTGATATCAATACTTTCGATGATACAACCTATGAACCAAGCAGGCTGATGTATTGGCCTTCTACATCCAAAGATGGGGAGTATGTTTTCCAATATCAGGATGGCCCCTGGCTTGATGCTGATAAGGTTTTATCCTCTTATAAGAATTGGCAGGATGCAAGTGAATGGCCAGTGTCGGATCGTGCCGGTGAAGTGCTGCAGCGTGAAATTAAAAAGCAGGGAGATCCTTTGGAGAAACCCGGTGTTGTTGGTGCCTTCTGCAGAGAGTACGATATTCACGAAGCAATTGAAACCTTCTTAGGTGAACAGTACGACCCTTGCGATATCGAAGACCGCTATACCTTTATTGGTGGGTCCACAGCTGCAGGATTGGTTGTATATGATGACAAATACGCTTTCTCTCATCATGGTACCGATCCAGCGAGCGGAAAGCTTTGCAATGCTTTTGACCTTGTTAGGTTGCACCTGTACGGGCTGAAAGACGAAGATGCCCGGGAAGGAACACCAAGCAATAAGCTACCTTCCTTTATGGCAATGGTGGATTGTGCAACAAAAGACGGTAAGGTAAGAAAGCGATTGGGAACAGAGCGCAGACAAGAGGCGAAGGATGATTTCGAAGGATATGCCGAACCCGAAGAAACTGAGGAGGAAAACACTGATTGGGAAGAAAAGCTTGAAATTGACAAAAGGGGAGATCCGCTAAAGACCAATAACAACGCTTTTCTAATTATAGATAATCACCCTGCTTTTAAGGGATTGGCTTTTAATGAATTCTCGAATAACAAGGAGGTGAAAAAGTCAGTACCATGGCGTGAAAAAAACGACTTTGGGGATTGGCTTGACAGCGATACAGACAACGCTCTTAAATTTATTGAAAAAGGTTATGGTATTGCTAATGAAGGTATTATTAAAAGGGCACTAAGGATTGTTTTCAGCAAGCGCAAATATCATCCTGTACGTGATTATCTTAATTCAGTTGAATGGGATAACGAACAGCGTATTGAAACTTTAATTATTGAATACCTGGGAGCGGAGGATACCCCGTACGTAAGAGCTGTAACCCGTATTTGTTTGGTGGCGGCTGTTGCCCGAATCTTTCAGCCAGGCATCCCATATGATCAAGCCTTGATTTTGGTAGGCGGGCAAGGATTAGGGAAAAGCACCCTGTTAAGAAAATTAGGTAAATTCTGGTTTTCTGACAATTTCGCAATCAGGGGAAACAATCAGGATGTCGAGCAGTTGATGGGGGTGTGGCTTGTAGAAATGAGCGAATTGGCCGGGTTAAGAAAGAGCGGTGTTGCTGAAATCAAGAACTACATAAGCAAGGTTAAAGATGAAGCCAGACTCGCCTATGCTACCGAAAAACAGAGCTTTCCAAGACAGTGCGTGTTCTTTGGCACTACCAATGAAAATACCTTCCTGTCGGATGTGACTGGTAATAGAAGATTTTGGCCTGTCAAAGTGGGGGTTAATCCTAAAACAAAAAATATTTGGGAAGATCTCGATGGTTACGAAATTGACCAGATTTGGGCGGAGGCTGTTAGCTATTATAAGGCAGGGGAATCTCTTGTACTGGCGAAGGAACTTATTTCAGAGGCAATTGCCGAACAGGAGGATCACGCTTTCATGGATGATAGAACGGGCATAGTGCTCAACTATCTTGAAACTCTTTTGCCTGAAAATTGGGCCGATTTAAACCCTTGGGAAAGGCGTAATTATCTCTCGGGGGATGATCTTTCACCAAAAGGTACTCAGGTCAGGACACGTGTTTGTGTGGCCGAAATATGGTGTGAATGCTTTAATAAGGATAAGGGACTTCTTGATCGTAAAGCATCAATGGAGATTAACGAAATATTGGCTAAGTTGAAAGAGTGGGAACCTGTTAAAAATCCGGTCGAAGTAAAACCCTTCGGAAGACAAAGAGTGTACCGGAGGTTGTGTTCGGGTACACAAACTAAAAAAGCAAGCATGCAACAAAGTATACAGGCAAGTATACGAAATAATTAGTCTTTGTATACAGCCTAAAACCCATAAAATAAAGGGAAAAATGACCAAAAACAACAAAGTATACAAACTATTTATAAAAGAGTATATTTATATATTAGGGCATATAATAGTTAACAATATACATAAACGCACCTAATAGGAGCACACGTATAGAAAACACGTTTTTTTTGTAGCTTTTGTTGCTTTTAGGTTTAAGGCCTTAATTAACAGAATTTTAAATTAAAATAGTTTGTGTATTAAACATAAGTATAAAAAATCATGGAAACGAAAGATTTTATTATCAAAAATGAAAATGTGAATTTAGCTCTGTTGCGTTTTTTCTGGCAGAAGATAATGCAATATGAAAATCTGGTTTGCGGTGTGGGATCAGATATTAACGGACTGAGCCTTTTTTTAAAGAGAGATGCGATGGATGACTTTGAAGCAAAAGAAGTTTTAAGACATTTTGTGGTAATGGGCTTTCTGAAACAAAAAGGCAATGTTGTAACACTTACTAAAAAAGGATGTCAAATAAGTTCGATAGAATGGCGATGATGAACGAAAAATTACTTGAGAAAAAGTTAAGAGAGGGAGTTAAAAAGCTGGGTGGAATAGCGCTGAAATTTGGGACCTCGTATCACACAGGAATGCCGGATCGGATCGTTTTAATGCCAGGGGGCCAGACAAGTTTTGTCGAGCTAAAGTCAACAGGAAAAAAGCCTACACCGCTACAAATAAAATCCCTTGAAATGTTGGCAGGATTAGGGTTTAAAGCAATCGTAATGGATTCACAAGAAGGATTGGATCAATTTTTAACAGACTTACTGAAATGAAATTTATAGCACACAATTATCAGGATTTTGCCATTGAGCACAGTATTGACAATCCAGCTGCAGGATTACTGCTTGGATTAGGATTAGGAAAAACGGTTGTCACCCTTTCCGTGATTGATATTTTGATGAATGATTTTTGTGAGATTTCAAAAGTTCTTGTGATAGCCCCGAAAAAGGTAGTGGAAAATACCTGGACAACTGAAGTCGCAAAATGGGATCATCTTAAACACCTCCGTTTGTCAATCGTTTTAGGCACCGAACGCGAACGCAAGGAAGCGCTGAAGGCAAAGGCTGACATCTATGTAATCAATCGGGAAAACGTCGCGTGGCTTGTCGGCTACTATCAATCGGCCTTTCCTTTCGATATGTTGGTTGTCGATGAGCTGTCATCTTTTAAATCGGCCAAATCCATAAGATTTAAATCCTTAAAAATGGTTAGACCGAAGATCAAAAGGGTTATAGGATTGACCGGAACGCCCTGTTCCAATGGTCTTATTGATCTTTGGAGTGAGTTGTATATTTTGGACCAGGGGGAAAGACTCGGTAAATTTATCAAGGATTACAAGGACCGTTTTTTTACATATAATCCCTACAATAAAAAATATGGCAATAGACCTGATACGGAAGAAGTTATTTACAAAAAAATTGGCGATATCTGCATTTCAATGAAAGCAGAGGATTATCTTGATGTGCCAAAGAAAATCGATACAATACTGAAAGTAAAGCTTTCGCCCAAAGAGTTGGATAGATATGAAATCTTTGAAAAAGAAAGTGTTCTGGCCTTAGAGGATGCTGATGATATTTCGGCGTTCAATGCAGCTGGATTGTCAACAAAACTCAGGCAATTTGCCAATGGTGCTGTCTATGATGAGGACAAGAATTTCCACGAGGTACATATGGCTAAACTCGAAGCCCTTGAAGAACTTGTTGAAGCTGCCAACGGCCAGCCAGTAATAATTTTCTATGCCTTCAAGCATGATCTTGTACGAATTCAAAAAAGGCTTAAAGCGTACAAACCCAGAATGCTTGACAAACCAACAGACGTTAACGATTGGAATGCCGGAAAAATACAGGTCCTCTTAGCTCATCCTGCAAGCACAGGTCACGGATTAAATCTTCAAGATGGAGGGCACATCATAATTTGGTTTGGACTCAATTGGAGTCTTGAATTGTACGAGCAGGCAAACGGAAGATTAGACCGTCAAGGGCAAAAATTCCCGGTAGTTGTAAACCATTTAGTCGTTGAAGGAACGATTGACGAAAGGGTGGTTGATTCGCTTGCGGAGAAGGCTGAAGGACAAGACGCTTTGATGAATGCTGTGAAAGCGATTGTAAAAAAGTATAAAAAAGCAGCTTAATTATTTTTTTTATTCAAATAATGTGCTTATTAAGCGCACTAATACTATTTTTGTGAGAATAAAACAACTTTTAGACAATGGAATTACGAAAATACAGATTTGAAAATACCGAAAAGATCCACCACAATGGCTTTGCAGGTGTTTTTGATATGCCCGTAGTCGAAGGAATAACCGAATTTGACCCAAAAACAGATTTTATACCTTTCAATTTCTGTAAAACAACTAAAGGTTTTGATAAAGGGGTTCACTTTTTTATTGATGATTACCAATTCAATAGAATTTGGATTAATCCAGAGCTTTATGCAGGTTTCTTAGCCCAATACAAGTACATGCTGTCCCCTGATTATTCATTATTTGCGAACACACCCGTTGCAATCCAGATGTATAAGCACTATCAAAAGCAGTGGTTTGGAGCCTTTGCTGAAAAATACGGAGCGAAGGTAATCAGCTCCCTTTGTTGGTCAGACAAAAAGAGCTTTTCCTTTTGCTTTGACGGGGTAAGCCGCAATACGGTAGTGGCTGTGTCATCGGTAGGAACGCAAAGATACCCGGAAACGAAGACCGCCTTTCTGGATGGATTCTTCGAGGCAATGAATAGAGTGGAACCTACACACATAGTTTTCTTCGGGAAGGTTCCAAGCGAAATAAAAATGGATAACATGACTTGTTACGAGCACGGTATGGATTTAAAATTTAAAAACCTAAAGTGATGGGAGGCAGAGGATCAAACAGTGCAGGAGGTGCAAAGGGTTCAAAAGACGGAGCCAAAGCTAACGAAGGTTCAGCAGGGGGAGGCATGGCGGCTCAGCAGGAAGTCCCATCGGCAACAGCCGAATACATGGACAGGATGAATGGGGTAAAAAAGAAATTAAGTCGGGAAGCGTCAGTGAAATTGCAGAAGAAAATGGAAAAGGAAACTGTCAGCAACAGTGATATTAAAGGCAAATTCACGGCTTCTGAAGAAAAAGCCATTGATCGTTATACATCAATAGAATTTAAAACCATAAACGGGGAGTTAAGATCTGGTAAAATGTCGGCCAAAACAAAAGCAACCGTGGCGAAGATGGACGAAGCGATGAGTAAGAACGTCCTGAAAAGAGATGTTATCGTGTACAGAGGAACGGACGGAAGCCATGGAACGGATAAGGCCTATACGTCTACGAGTACAAATCCTTTAACAGCCGGAAACTTTGCAAGAGGTAATGCAAAAATGCAAGCCTATGTCATACCCAAAGGCACTCATGTTCTGGCCATAGGTGGTGGAGAAGGTGAAATAATATTATCGAGAGGGTTCAACCTGGGTAAGCACAAGATTAAATAAAACAGTCATGCTACCTGCTAAAAATAAACCCGCTAAACGTAAACCCAGCAAAAATAAGTCTGGCAAAAAGGTATCTGAAACGAGATTTAATAAAGTCCTTTTCAATATTTCGGAACACGGTATGCCGTGGAAAAAAGCGTTAGAAGGTATTATGTCATCTTACACTTTTAATAAAATGCTTGATTCAGACGAAGAAAGAGCAAAGCGATACGTGCGCGCGTGCGAGAAAAGAGCGGACGTTATTGCTGAACAGGCGCTAAACATAGCTGATGAATTTGGAGATGACATAATAACCTTGCCCGATGGAAGAGAGATCGAAAATCAGCGTGTAATTGGAAGGGACCGTTTAAGGGTTGATACTCGTAAATGGCTTTTATCAAAGATGTACCCTAAGAAATACGGGGATAAGATGAGCACTGAATTAACCGGCAAAGATGGAAAGGATCTGCTTACTGGTCCCGATCTAACCAAACTCAGCGATGCAGAATTAAAAATCTATCATGCTTTACTTGTGAAAACCATTGCAACAGCAGAGTAACCATATAACCCCCTTGTTAGCTGCCCGTATTGAATTATTCAAGCGTGGTGACTACGACTTCATTGTTACCCAGCAAGGCAAAAAGCACATTAAGCAGGAGCTTGCATTGCAAACCCTCACCGATCAGGATCATGTTGAATTCCTTTATGGAGGGGCAGCTGGTGGTGCCAAGTCGTGGACCGGTTGTGCCTGGTTGGCTTTTATGTGTCTGGCTTATCCTGGTACCAAGTGGTTCATTGGCCGTGAATCTCTGAAACGCTTACGGGAATCAACCCTGATAACCTTTTTCAAAGTGTGCACGAGTTATGGCATCCAACGTGACAAGGTCTTCAAGTACAACGGGCAGGATCACTTCATCGAATTTGAGAACGGATCCCGTATTGACATGCTGGATCTTCGCTTCCTCCCTTCGGATCCGCTCTATGAACGTTACGGGTCCATCGAATACACGGGCGGCTGGATAGAAGAAGGGGGAGAGATCAACTTCGGGGCTTACGACACGCTCAAGACCCGTATTGGCAGGCACATGAACGACTTTTACGGTATTGTCCGTAAACTGTTTATATCCTGTAACCCGAAAAAGAACTGGATGTATACCACGTTCTTTAAACCGGCAAAGGATGGCACCCTGCCGTCTCACATGACATATCTTCCCTGCCTGGTGCAGGAAAACCCATTTATCGAAAAGGATTATATCAAAGCCCTTGAGTCAACAACCGATAAGGTCAAAAAGGAACGATTACTAAAAGGCAATTGGGAATATGATGACAATCCAAATGCCCTGTGTGCTTACGATACCCTACTGGCGATATTCGGTAACGATCTGGCCAAGAAAACGGGTAAGAAGTATATCACTGCCGACATTGCACGTTTCGGGTCAGACAAAGCACGTATTGGGGTTTGGGATAATTGGACAATAATTGAAACGTTGTCCTTTGACGTCAGCAAAACTACTGAAATTCAGACCGCGATTAATCATCTGAGGCAAAAACACAAGATCTCGAAGATGCGATCCATCGGAGACGAAGACGGCGTGGGAGGTGGTGTGATTGACAATTGCGGTATCAGGGGCTTCAGCAACGGGGGCCGACCTTTCGAGGGTGAGAACTTCAAGAACCTACAAACCCAGTGCGGATATAAGCTGGCTGAGCGGATCAACAACAATGATGTTGGCTTTGAGGCTGAAATCACTGAGGAAGAAAAGGAGAATATCGTTATTGAACTCGAACAGCTGCAGACGTGGGAAGCTGACTCAGACGGAAAGCTGAAATTAAAACCAAAGGAAGAAATCAAAAAGGATATTGGCCACTCTCCGGATTGGCGCGATTTATTCCTGATGCGGGCCTTCTTCGATTACGACGATGTGGATATACCGCAAAACATCACACGTGAAATGTTGGGCTTCGGAATGTAAACTTATAATAACTAATGATATGAGCTTGTTAAGTAGTATTTACAATCAGTTTAACGCCCTTGTTGGGCGCAATCAGGAATTCGATAAGCTCTTATCAGCTAAAGACATTTCCCGGGTGATCTCTTACATGAATGACAACAGCGCAAAGGTCAATCATGCCATTCAGGAGTATGACGTGCTTTCGCATGAGATCATGAAACGTCCGGATAAAGTCATTAAGGGCAAAGATGGTCAGTACATCCGCACACAGAAGCGTTGGAGACTCCCTATCCCCTACCAGGTATTCATCAATGAGATCGCCCTTGTCTTCCTTTATGGCAGAGCCGTTAAGTGGATGCAGCAAAGCGAGAACACCGAAGAAGCGTTTCAGGCGTTCAAGGACATGCTTAAAAGTGTCCGCTTTGATTCAAAGATCCGGCAATGTAAGCGTCTTGCTGGTGCCGAGACTGAAAGCGCTATGCTGTTCAGGGTATTCCGCAATGCTGAAGGAAAGCCGGACGTGCAGATCCGGGTATTGGCAAAAAGCAAAGGGGATGATATCCGGGCAATGTGGGACCAGTACGAAAAACTGATTACTGCAGGATGGGGTTACTACCTCAAAGAAGATGGAGTAAT